>SCPO01000070.1_pt1:0-232500 | contig 566409 bp, 671 predicted proteins | sample 6106821 | NCBI WGS metagenome assembly SCPO01 (sample SAMN10720448, study PRJNA508395) | human gut metagenome | isolation source: Participant 2 stool, 0 month | host: Homo sapiens | collected 2017
TAATGGGTGTTAACTGTGTTCTTAAAACCATTCCGTCAGAATCTGAATGATCATATCCTGATCCATAAATGTCCTGGTGGAACATTACAACTTTCCATTTTGCATTTGGATTTTCTTTGATCGCTTTACGCATAACATTTTCGTGAGTTGCACAGTTGTAATTGTTTGTGTCTAATACGATAAATAATGTATTTCCATATGTGTAATAATAGTCTGTTCCTGCTGCTGTCTTTCCTTCTGTATACTTTGCTGTATTTCTATATCCACTTGTATCAAATGTATTTGGATTGTTGTAATGCATCTCATACTGTGCTGATCCAGAATCGTGGTTTCCGATCGTTGTTGCTACTGGAAGAGATCTTAAAGCATCTGCTCCAAGGTAACCTGCATACTGTTTTTCATTGTTATTGTTATTTACCTGATCTCCCGCGGATGCAACAAAACTTAGATTTGGATTCTGTTTTACCGCATTATTTAATACATTGTTCCAGTTATAACTATCATTTCTTGCTGCATAGTTATTATCTTTCATCGCATCTCCTTCAGTACTTGTCTGTCCTGAAGATGCTCCGATCTGAGGATCTCCTACATATAAGAAAGAATAATTTTAAATGATTTTGTAGAATATTTCTGTGCATCCTGATATTTTCCGTTCTGGAATACCTGATAGTAGTAAGTTGTATTTTCTTTCAGGTCATTTACAGATGCTTTGTTTGAATAGTACTGAACACCTTCGATCGCTACTGCCTGTGTCTGTTTTCCTTCGACTTCTTTTGCATCAGACATATCTGCTTTTGTTGCGATCTTAACTTTTGGTGTTTCTTCTGTCTTGCTGTAGTATGCAAAATTAAGCTGTGATTCTGTCGCTCCGTGTTAGGGATACATTTTCATAGTTTGTGCTGTATTTATCCCAGTTTGCTTTCCATGTGGACCAGCTTTCTGTTTTAGAAGCAGATGCATCATTCCAATGTTCTGTCGCTGCGCTGACTGTTGATGAAAGGATTGGAGATGCCATCATAACTCCGCCTGCTAACATCATGGCTGATACAGTTGCTTTTGCTGCATATTTTTTTGCATTTCTTGCTATGTTTCTGCGAATTGTTCTCACAATAAGATCCTCCTTTGATATAGTCAATCATTCTCTGTTGTGTTTAACTATAAACTTGTGAGATTAAGGAAAGGTACATGGGAATGATAAGTTTTTGTAAAATTTTTTAATTGTATGACGGGAATGTGTCGAGTATTCATAAAAAGATAAAGAAAGATAGCGGTACGAAAAACGAATTCCATTGACGGATTTTTTGCAAAACGCTGATCCGCCAACACTCCTGCACAACTCACTACGTTCAAACAGTGCCCGTGTTGGCTGCGATTTTGCAAAAAATCCTATGGAATTCTACCATTTCGTACCGCTATCTTTCTTTATCTTTTTATGAATACCTGAAGACATTCTTGTATAAAATTAATAAAATTCAAGCTGATGGGTGTATGTTAAACGTTATCGTTTTTTAATTTTTATAGAGGTGGACAGATATTATTAATGCTAATACAGTAAAACATACTGTGTAGTGGTTTGAATAGACTTCGTATGACGAAATAAAGAAACAAATATTTAAAGAATCAAGGTGGCAAAACGGAGTTGCCACCTTGATTCTTTTAAATATTTCTATTTCTATATCTGAGACTACAAAAACGTCAAAGACATTATTCACGGAATGTGATTTCTCCTGTTTTCTCGTCCATAGCATCTACGATCGCAAGAGATTCTAAGTGTGTCTGTTTTCTTAAGAAATCTCCTCCTGGCTGGAATCCTTTCTCGATCACAACTCCTGCTCCGACCAGTTCTGCTCCGGAATCTTTGACTAATTTCGCTAATCCTTCTAAAGCTTTACCGTTAGCAAGGAAATCGTCGATCAGCAATACATGATCTCCTTCTCCTAAGAATTCTTTAGATACAATGATATCGTAGACTCTTCCATGTGTGAATGATTCTACCTTTGTTGTATATACATCTCCCGCGATGTTCTTTGTCTGTGTTTTCTTTGCAAATACGACTGGTACATCAAAAATCTCTGCCACAACACAGGCGATTCCGATTCCTGATGCCTCGATCGTAAGGATCTTATTGATATCTTCGCCTTCAAAACGTTTCTTAAATTCTTTACCGATCTCACGGAATAATTTTACATCCATCTGATGATTCAAAAAGCGGTCTACTTTGAGGACATTTCCTTCTTTCACGACTCCATCTTTTCGAATTCTCTCTTTTAATAATTCCATCACTTGGCCTCCACGCTCTTTTGTATTTTAAATAATATTTTAACTACTTTTGCTTCGCTTTGCAAGCATTGCTTGCATTTCTTTGGATAATCTATATCGCAAAGTTCAGTTTCTTCCAATACCTTGAAACTGGCATTTTCTATGTGTTTTTGAGGATTTTCTTGCCACCTTGATCTTTTGTAAGCGATAACAATTCTCGTTTATATTTCTTTGAGAACCATACGGGATTTCAAGGTTTTCTTCTGTTCTGACACAGCCAAGTTCACAAGATTCATCTGCCATAAAGAGAGAAATCTTTCGATTGTCTCTCTTTTCATATTGGGCTGGTCTGCTACGAAAATGTATAGAATTCTGCATCTTTCGCTGCTTTGATCCCTGCTTTGATCGACCATGAAATCCCATATTTACTTTCTGCACAAAACACTGTCATTATTGGGTCGTATTGCGTTTGCTTCATAATTTCCTGATACTGTGTGACAACAATGATCTCAAACCCTTCATGATCTTTGCATAGATCGATCAATCGGTCCAATCCATAACGATACATTGGCTTGGTTCCGATTTGCAATAATTTATTCTCCTGACCGAAACGTTTGCTGTTTCCTGATGCAAGATAAATGACCGCTGCTTTTATTTTATCCATGTTATATTATTCTTTCTCCAATAATCCCATAACGATCTTTTCACTGGTGATCGGCAATTCTCGAATCCATAATCCGGTTGCATTAAATACGGCATGGGCTAATGCTGGAGATGGTGTGTTGATAACGATCTCTCCAATGGATTTTGCTCCAAATGGTCCTGTTGGCTCATAACTGCTCTCAAATTCTACACGAAGCTTTCCAACATCGACTCTTGCTGGAACTTTATACTGCATGAAAGAATTTTGTTTTACATATCCATTTGGTGTGTAATCAACACCCTCATACAATGCCATTCCGATTCCCTTGAGAGCCGCCTTCTACCTGAACTCTTGCAAGATTTGGATTGACTGGTGTTCCACAATCTACGACCGCAACATAATCTAAGATTTCAATATGTCCTGTCTCTTTATCAAGCTCAATCTCAACCATTCCTACCATAAATGGTGGTGGGGATACTGGAGAACTGTTTGTCTCTGTCCCTTAAAGTTTCATTATTGTTGCACATAGATGCTGTTGCGATGTCCACTAATGAAACTTCTTTGCCGCTCTCTGCATCTCTGACTTTCTTTCCGTCAAAGAGTATCTGTATCTGCAACTTCCATCATCTCAGCTGCTTTATTGAAAATATGTCCCTTTAATTTTTCGCAGGCACGTTCCACTGCTTTTCCTGTGACGTAGGTAGAACTTGATGCGTAAGATCCAGAATCGTATGGTGATGTATCTGTATCTGCTCCGCTGACCATGATATCATCAATAGAACATTCCAGACATTCTGCCGCCATCTGGGCCAAGATCGTATCACATCCAGTTCCCATATCCGCTGCTGCAATAGAAAGTGTATACAATCCATCGTCATTTAATTTGATCGTTGCAGAACCAACGTCAACGCCAGAAATACCGGAACCCTGCATCGCCATTGACAGTCCGACACTTCGAACTTTTCCATTTCCCATATCTTTGCATGGATATTTTTCATCCCATTTGATCATCTCTTTTGCGGGCAAGGCATCGATCAAAGCACAGCTGTTTGCTGTTTCTCCATAATATGCTGGCATCACATCGCCTTCACGGACCATGTTCATCTCACGGATCTTCGTTGGATCCATTCCTATCTTAGCTGCAAGTTCACTGACTGCTGATTCCAGTGCAAACACACCTGTGTCGCACCATATCCACGATAAGCCCCAGCTGACATACGATTTGTATACACAACATCATATGCAAAACGATGTGCTTCCAGATCTCGATATAACGGAATTGATTTATGCCCAGATAACCCTACCGTTGTTGGACCATGTTCTCCATAGGCTCCTGTATTGGATAATGTATAAACATCGATCGCACGGATCTTTCCATTCTTGTTTGCTCCGACACGAACTGTTACCTGCATCTCATGTCTTGGTGAAGATGCGATCTGAGACTCTTCTCTTGAAAAAATGATCTTGGATGGTTTCTTTGTCATCCATGTGACAAATGCTGGATATACTTCGGAGATAGAACTCTGTTTTGCTCCAAATCCTCCACCAATTCTTGGTTTTGATACACGAATCTTTGATTTTGGAATGCATAATGCATTGGATAAGATCCTTCGTACATGGAATACGATCTGTGTGGAACTAACAACGTTCAATCTTCCATATTCGTCAATAAAACAATAAGTTCTGAATGTCTCCATCATTGCCTGCTGATTTGCTTTTGTATGATATGTATGTTCTACAACCACGTCGCAATCTGCTAATACCGCATCGACATCTCCTTCGTGTGTTTCTTCTGTTGCACACAGGTTTTTCTTATTATCTGCACCAATATTACATAATGCTTTCCAGTTATCTTCTGGATGCACTAGCGGTGTATCTTTATCCATTGCCTTACGTGGATCTAAGTTTGCTGGCAATACTTCGTATTCCACACGTAACATCTTGATCGCCTGATCAACGCACTTTTCATTCTCCCCAGCAACGATTGCAACGGGATCTCCAACATAACGGACATGCTGATCCAGAATCTGTCTGTCATATGGGCTTAATTCCGGATATGTCTGTCCTGCCATCGTAAAACGTTCCTGTGGCACATCTTCCCATGTATAAATCGCCTCAATCCCTGGACTTTCATAGCAAACTGAGTGTTGATCGATTTGATCATTGCGTTCGCATATGGACTTCGAAGTAATTTCACGATCAGACATTCTTTTGGTGCCTTATCGTTTGTAAATACAGGTTTCCCTGTCACAAGTGCCATAGCGTCTTTTTTCATGATCGGCTGGTTAACTACTTTCATTCGGCACCTCCATCTTTATTTTTCTTATATTCCAAAAAGTCTAAGATTCCTCGAAGCTGTCCTTCATATCAGAACATCTGCAAAGATTCCCCGCAAGGTATTCTTTGATCTCTTCTTCACTCGGATCTGGAATCTCTCTAAATAATGCAATCGCATTCATGATCATTCCTGGGTTACAAAATCCGCACTGTTCAGCCCCTTGGTTCGCAATAAAGGCTCCAAACTCAGCTGCTTCTTCCTGCAATCCTTCTAAGGTATCGATCTTATGTCCATCAACTCTTGCTGCAAGAATGGAACATGATAAGATTGGCTGGTCATCCATAAATACCGTACATAATCCGCAATTTGATGTCTCGCATCCACGTTTCACACTGTAACAACCAAGATCTCTGACGAGATCGATCAGGAGAGTCTGCATCAATCTGTGGGGTTACTTTCTTTCCATTTAATGTAAATGTAATCTCCATGTTTATTTTTCTCTCCTTTCTTCTAACTGTTCAAAGCCTCTTCTTAATAAGACTTTTGATAACTGTTCACGGTAAGCAGCACTTCCTCTCATGTTGCTTCCAAAATTCATCTGACCTGTCACTTCATCTGCGAGTTTTTTTCTTCCTTCATCATCTTTGATCTGTTCCATCCACTGATCTGATAATCTGACTCTGCAAGCTCTGGATGGTCTTGCACCGACAACCGCATATGCCTCTTTCTCACCTAATGAAACAGCGCATGTCAAAACTGGAAAATCTGTCTTTGTATTTCTATGAGAAAGATAAACACTTTCCTGTGGGTGTTTCTTAATGATCAAACGCACTAAAATATCATTTGGATATTTATTTGCTGCAAATTGGTCTAATGGAATGATTCCTTCATGATGTAACTCCACATAACTGTCAAACGCCAGAAAACAGCTTAATACATCAGAAAAACCGAACTTTCCAAAAATACTTCCACCTACTGTCGCAAGATTACGGAACTGCACTCCGACAATGTGTCACACTTTCTTTTACCGCTCCCTGACTCCATGTATTTAATCCTTCATGAAGTTCGATCTGTCTTAGTGTTACCATTGCTCCGATTGAAAATTCCTCATCATTTTCTTCGATCTGATCAAGTCCAAGACCCGACAGATCAATTGCTTTTTGTACATTTCTTGTGACCATCTTAAGCCACAACATGCCACCGATCACGCAGTTGGTCTTCTTCTGATTCAGCTCATAAGCTTGCTCAAGACTTTCTGCTTTGACGTATTCCTTGATCTTTAACATCTTATTTCTCCTTTAATTTTTTAAAATATCCCTTGTTTATACATTCTTTCACATTCTACAGAGCAACACAGGCAATTGGCAAAAAAAAGAGTACTTTCTGAGAAAGTACTCCTTCAGGTATCGTCCTATAATCCCCAGTATTCTCCATAGGTATCTTTGATGTTCTGTACATCGCTGTCTGTAATTCCATCAATCGTACTCTTAACAAACTGGTAAGTTCTTGGTCTCTTTGATCTTAATGCGGATGGATGCTCCTTATAATCCTTGTAAGATTCTGCAAAATACTCAGATGCTGATTTGATCGCATATGCTTTGTTATATCCATCATATTTATTCTTCTCAGCATTGTAAATTGACTTCCATTCACTCGTTCCAACTTTATCTCCTGCAAGGAAATTAGCAAAATGTCCTAATTCGTGAAGTAATACAGAAGATCTCGCACTCTGAAGTGCGATCTTATGGCTCTTAACGCTAAATACACCTGTCGCTTCCGCATTTTTATCAATCACCATCTTAAACTTCAGATCTTCAAATGCATTCAAAATCTTACCATCTGCCTGAGAACCAAGTGTTCTTAATGTTGTTCCAGAAACACCAGACATCTGACTCAATTCAACCGTTGTTGTCTTGATCGTTGTCTGAACGACTGTCTTGATCGTTCTCTTCTTAGAACCCTTCTTGTCATAATCCTTCTGTGTTTTGACAACTTTGTATTCACAACCTTACGTCTGGAATGATTCTGAGATGTTGTTGTTCTTCTCTTTGTTGTTCTTCTTGTTGTTATTTTGCTTCTGCTTGCTTTCTTCTTAAGCTTCTGGATTCTTGTGCTTTTCTTTGTTGTTTTTTTCGTCGTTACCTTCGGTTTCTTGCCAAGCGGTACTTGAATCCCATCAATTGATGTTGTTGCTTCGCTTGGATGCTGCATAGTATCAACGCTTTCATAGGAAGCCATCTGCTTCTCAAACTTCTCCTGCTGACGGTTATTGTAAAATGTGACTCCACCAAAAACCAATGCAACAGCTACTACCACGGACACCAATCCGACCATGACTTTCTTCTTCACTCTCGCCCCTTCTTAATATTAATATCTATACTTTTTGCTTTTGTCTCTCAATCTCCATATGAGAGACACTCACCCTATAATATATTTTTATCGTACAATATTCGCACTTTTTTGTCAATAAATTCCGATGGATTTCAGCCTGTTTCTGACCATATTTCTTAGCGGATCCTTTTTATTATCATTTCTGGATTGGATGCATATAAAATCGCAGTTTCTTTGCTGATCTGTCCTTCTTTATATAGATTGATCAATGACTGGTCCATAGATATCATTCCACTCCCTGTAGAGGAATAGATCAAACCATCTATTTGATGCACTTTATTTTCACGGATCATATTGCGGATCGCCGGGGTCACTTCCATGATCTCAAACACAGGAATCAATGTTCCATCCATCGTTGGTATCAGCTGCTGAGATCACTGCCTGTAATACAGAAGCCAGCTGAATCATGATCTGGCGTTGCTGATTTGGTGGAAATACATCTATGATACGTTCGATCGTATTCGCTGCCCCGATAGTATGAAGTGTTGAAAATACCAGATGCCCTGTTTCTGCAGCTGTCATAACTACCTGAATCGTTTCATAATCTCTCATTTCCCCAAGCAATATCACATCCGGACTTTGTCTTAATGCGGCTCTTAAGGAAGTAACATAATTTACAGTATCCATGTTTACTTCTCTCTGACTGACGATACTTTTCTTATGTTGATGTAAAAATTCCAAAGGATCTTCCAATGTGATGATGTGATCTTCTTTTGTTTCATTGATTTCTTCTATCATGCATGCAAGTGTCGTGGATTTTCCACTTCCCGCTGGTCCTGTTACAAGCACAAGTCCTTTGTTTAATTCACTTAATTTCATTACCTGCTCTGGTATTCTTAATTGCTTATAGTCTGGCAGGCGGAATGCGATCACACGGATCACTGCCGCTAAGGATCCTCTCTGTTTATATGCACTGACACGAAATCTTGACAATCCAGGAATTGCAAATGAGAAATCATCATCCCCTGTCTTCAACAGTTGATCTATGTCTCTGTCTAACGCTTTCTCATAAATCTCCCGGATTATTTTTTCCGTATCTTGCGGCATCATTTTTTCTTCATTGATGCGACGCATCACTCCATTTACTTTCATCGTCAATGGAAGCCCTGCTACAATAAACAGATCTGAGGCTTCCTCTTTTGCTGCTAATGTTAAAAATTCTTCAATATTCATGCTGGCCCCTTTTACTTATTTCTATAAACCGGAAGGAAATCATCCTTCTTCCATGCCCCAACAGCTTCTTTTTTCCATTTGATCACTTCATAACACAGATCATTCTTTTTCTCCGGATAATAAATCTGCAATTTCACAGATAACTGCTGTGTGTCTGTGATACTTTCCTGAAATGCAATTGTTTTCTCTTTTTTATTATATGAAATCCCCTTGCTTTTTGTAAACGATCGACCAACCCTTTTCATATAATCTTTTTTATCCTTAGATCTGCGATACAACTTCCATAGTTTCTCATCGATCGCTCCAACTTGTTCATTCGCTGCATTGGATGCCTGATAAAAAGCCGACGTACGTTCCAAATTCTTTTTACTTAACGTATGATCTCCCTTGGCACTTGAAAGTGTCAAAGCCGCAAAAACTGCTAAACAGACCATAGCTAACACGAGCACGATCGAAGCTGCTCCAATCCCTAAAAATGGCATTTTACGATCTTTCATTATCTTTCCTTTCCTGCCTGTATCTTAAAATATCAAGCTGATAAATCTGTTGGTTTTCCCTCCACATCGTAATCTTTCCCAGAACTTTCGCTGGCTGCCTTTCAAGCTTTATCGTCATATGATAACGGGCTTTTGTTTTCTTTATCTCATTCCAATCCTGATCATAATAACACTGATAATCTCCGGCTTTACCATCTATTTGTGTAAAATATTCTTGAAAATCTTTGATGTCATAAGCACCCGCTTCTATCAGTTCTGCAGCTTGTGTTACATAATTTTTTGTCTCTGTCATTTCTCTTGCTTTTGCACTAATGTTATGAGCTTTTACAAATACCTGAAGCAGGATTGATCCACAGATTGCAAAAAAGAATAATACCATCATTAATTCCATCAGGATCAGGTGTGTTCCATTGCTTTTTTGTCTCATACTTCCTCCTAATTCCTGCTGTGTCTGTATACACAGTTCTGATATATCTTGCCATCACTTCCCTGAATCTTTATATGATACAGCTGTTTTGTTTCTATTACAGAAAAATCTTTTGCTGCCACGATCTTTTCTCCCTGCATCGTTGTTGTATCCAGACCTTCTCTTACCATTAATTCTCTCAATGCACCCTTCTCTTGATAGAGATATGTATTGTATTTTTTCCCATTGATCCTTTCCGTATGGATCAGGGCTGTGCGTCCATGAAAGCTGCCGATCTCGATGCTGTCCTTTTCATCCCACTGTCTTATCTTTTCTGTTACATAAGAAATATCGATCCGTTCCTCATAATCCTCATTCATCACAGAGGCTGTATGACTATATATATTCGCCCCGATCATACTTAAGGAAAATGCACAAACTGCAAACACTGCAAATAAGATCACAAGAAACATCTGATCTGTCATATGTCTTTGTCTCTCCAAAAACCTCACCTCTCATTCAATGGGATCACCGTAACTTGTGGCATGCGGTTAGACCCAATGATCTCGTATGAGATCACAAACTCGTCTTTGTCATACTTCAATCCATAATGTTTCTCCAGATAAGAAAGACTTTCTGGATATCGCCCTTCTACACTGTAACATTGTACCGCCCCTTTGATCACGGCTTCTTTCAGACTTTCTTCCTGTCTTTTCTTTGTTTCGCGAAAAATCTGGCTGCTGCTATTCCATAACACAGCCACCATAATGCCACAGATCATAACTGGCAGGAAAATTCGATTTTTATTGTCAATTTTTCTTTGTTTTTGAAAACGATTTCTCAAAATCTGCCTCCCTTATCCAATCCCAGCCATAATACCAACTAGCGGCAACATAACAGATAATAAAATGATCCCTACGATCACACATAAGATTCCTACCAGTGTCGGTTCTAAAACAGCGATCATCTTCTGAATCTGATCCTGCAGTTGTTTCTGATATAGATCTGCTGCCTGCTCCATTACCTCATCTACGGCACCCGTTTCATAACCGATGATCATCAATCTTTCCTGCATTCCATCAAAAATACGTGTCTCTTTCAACGCTTTTGGAAATGTTTCTCCTTGTTTTATCTGTTCCTGACATTGCTGAATCTTCATTTTCAATGGTTCATAATCTGTTAGTTTCTCAGAAAGTGACAAACTTTCATCCATATCAAGTCCACTCTTTAAAGCCATCGCCATTCCACTTGCGAATCTTGTTCTTGCACGTTTCCATGCGATTTTCTTCATAAATCCGATGGTCTGTATCTTAGAGATAAATTTAATTCTCACCTTTTTATAAAAAATAACAAAACATACTATGATCAAGATCACCACTGCCAAAACTACCAGAACAATTGCTGACTGTCTCATCCAATCTCAATATTCAATAACTGACGTGCAACTCCTGTCATCTCTTGCCCTAATTGCATATATACCTGTTCAAATACTGGCATAACCTTTATAAATAATACTGCAACGATCATTAACAACATCCCGAGCATCGCAACCGGATAAGTCACTGCACTCTTGACCGCATCTAATGTCTCTTCTTCCCTCTGGTAATATGCTGCCAATGCTTCCATCGTCTCATCCAGTCTTCCTGTCTGTTCTCCGATCTCCGTCATATGAAGTGCATATTCTGGGAAAACCCCTGTTTTCTCCATTGCAGGATAAAGCATTCCACACATTTCAAGTTCTTCGCGGATCTCTTTTAATATCTCCCTGCCTTCTGTCTGGACATCTCCATCTTCCATAATGTAAATCCCCTCAAGCGATGAAATCCCAGATTTCAAGATCAGCGCCATCTGACCACAAAATGTGATCAGTTCTTCGTTGCTAAGTTTCTTCTTCATATCTATCCCTTCTTAATAACTATACTGAAGTACATAATGTTCTCCATTCCCAATATATTCTTTCACATCTTCCTTGTTATCACTATTCGCTGCCAGTGTCGGATCCATTAACTCCCAGCTTTTCCCATCGAACTGAATGATATTATCTACCCATCCCTTTTCATTCAGCCAGGTACTGATCCAGGCATGATAGATATCCCCTGAATACCCGATCTCAAGCTTGGTCGGAATGCCCTGCGAACGCAGCATCGCCGTCATCAGTGCAGCATAATCAAAGCAGATTCCCTTCTTTGTCTTCAATGTCTCATCTACCGATGGCAGATATCCACTTTGAACATTCTGCGCTTTCTCATCATCATATTTTACATTTTTGACCACATAATTATAAACAGCTTTGACGATTGCCAGATCATCTTTGGAATCTTTTGCCAGTTTCTTCGCTTCCTTTACTGCTTTCGTCTTACTTGTAAATTCTACATACTGGTTAGGATATAAAAATGGCAGAAATTTATTTTTTAATTTCACCTCAAAACTATCCATCATCAAAACACTGTATTCATCGTCCTGCACATTTTCATATACAGAGATCTGATATGTACCATTTCCACTGGTCAATGGAAAATATGTCGGCTCTTTTGTCCGTTCAATAAAATATTTATATACTTTTATTCTTTCCGATCACTTCAACACTGATCTTCTTTGCACTTCCCTTATATCGCAGTGCTACATAGCCTTGAGCCACATTCGATATATCAACCACAGCCTCCCCATGATCCAAAACTTCCTTCCCGGTGCTTCTGGCTTTAATACTCCTGCTTTCTGAGCTGTTATCTGCTTCTTCCGTCCACACCCACCGAATGGTAACATAATGATCAAGCATGTCATGATCAGTTATTATTTTGTGACATACTTCATAAGAATTCTCCTTCGTATTTACTTTCTCTAGTATAACAGATTCACAATATGCCTGCTAATTTTACGTATGCAAATGCTCTCTTACATAATTTAAAACTGCGTCTTTGCATAATCCAATGGCTTATTTTTCTATAAAATAGTGATATCACAGAATGTAATTCATCTTCTAGTGGTATCATTTTAACTCCAACATTTAGCTTCTCTATAAACCGTTGAAAATGATCGTAACCCCAACCCCTTCACTTACAAAACTCATGATTGTATTTGCTTGTGGAAATTCAAAAGCTATTTTCGGTTCAAATCCTGCTTTCTCACAACTCTTATAAAACACTTCGTAACTTCCTTGCTCTCTGGGAAGATAAAACATCATCTTTCAATTCTTTCAGTTGAAGTCGATCTCTTCCATAAAGCGGATGTTTTTCATATAACACTGCACACAATTTATCATCATACAGTGGGGAAAAACGGAATTTTTCTGATCTTCCATCATATTTCTCTCAAGATCAAGAAATCATAACGATCGGAGTTTTCCTGAATCTCACTTGCGATTCTTTCATCAATCACAAGTTTGATATCTGGATATTCTTTTCTGAAATCCGCCACCAATCTTGCAAAATGATATGGTGCAAGAACCGGCATACAACCAATCTTAATTTCCTGATTTTTCTGAACATTTTTCAACATCTCTTCATAGGTTCCCGTCATTTTCTTTGCATAAGACAAAAAGATCTCTCCTTCTTTGGACAACTCAAATTTCCTTGTATTCCTGCGGATCAGTGTAATTCCTAACTCATTTTCCAACTTACGGATCTGTTTTGATAATGCACCTTGTCATGTTACAGGCATATCCAGCTTCTGTGAAATTTTTCTGTTTACATAATTCCATATAATAATATAATTGCTGTATTTCCATTTTTCCATACCTTTCAAATATCTTCGTATATTCCTATTTGGAATATATCAAATCTCAACTGGAATTGCAATACTTCGCTCTCACTATATATAATAAGAAACACAAAGGGAATACGATTGATAAAATATGAAATTTTGATGAAAGGAATCGTTGATATTATGAAAAACAAAAAAAGATTTTTTTACCATAGATTGTTATTTTATATTTTAGGACTGTTGATCATGTCTGTTGGTTCTAATTTATTTTTGAAAGCAGCTCTTGGAGTTGCACCTAGCTGTACGATGGCTTTGACATTAAGTTATCTTTCCCCAATTCACAGCTATGCCTTATTTAACTTCCTGATCAACTCTACTTTCTTAGTTTGCGAAGCTCTGATCCTTCATGAATTCGGGAAAATGCAGTTGACTCAGCTTGGTTTGACTTTTGTTTATTCTTTATTTATCGAATTTACTTCTTATGGTTTATTCTTTATTGAACCTCATGGACTTGCCGCTAAGATTTTACTATCTGTCATCGCATGTGCCGTTCTATCAATAGGTGTCGGATTCACGATCAGTTCCGGGTTCGCTGTTATGCCAATGGAAGGACTTGTGAAAACTATCTCTGATAAGAAGAATATAAGCTTTGGCGCTGTCAGAGTTTGTCTGGAAGTTTTATTTACTGTATGTTCTGCGATCTCTTCTTTTGTATTGCTTCCAGAATTACCATCCGTTGGAATCGGAACCGTGATCGCCGCTTTCTTAAGTGGTAATATTACAAATATATTTTCTTCTCTATTTCATAAGAGAATCAATGCCTACCTTGGATTTCAGGCATGAACAAAAAAAAAAACGTAATCTCAAATGAACCTCTTGAGATTACGTTTTTATTCTATCCTGCTTCTTTAGTTTTGCCTATTCCCATGGATCGATTTGCTGATTCGTCGGTACGACTTTGATCTTCTTTGAAATCGGTATCTTTGTCCCTGTTTTTAATTTTGCAGAAATCGTCGCTGTTCCAGCTTTATTTCCTGTGATTCTTCCATTCGAGTCAACAGATGCCACGGATGGATTACTACTCTTCCATGATGTGAAAGATGATGTATTGATCACTGTTGGATACACACCGTACTCTTTCATCATTTTGCCTTGATATGTTGGCTTCATCTGCATTTTTTCTGTTTCCCATATTGTACCGTATCTGCTGTCTAGTTTTAAATAACTCTTCTTTAAATATGACTTCTTTGTCACGATATTTTTTGTAAATTGCTTTCTTGCCTTGGATTTTTCTACTTTCTTTGCTTTGGAACTGCTAAAGTCTAATACCCGGTATTGGCTTCGTATCCGTCTCTTGACACAACCGTAACTGCTGCAACCCCTACACTTTTTGCATTCGAAAGTAACAGACCTTTTCTATGTGTGGAAGAATTGATCCAACCCTTTACGATCTGCTTCGGTGTAGTTTCTGCGGATTGTGCGCAGTTTTCATAGATGATCTTCTTGTTGATACTTTTTGAAAGCTTTCCATTTGGTCTTCTATGCGGACTTGTTTCTGGAATATAGATCGTTGTTTCAAATCCACGCATAATTGCTGAATTTGTCAATCCTCGATCCATCTTCAATGCTTTGCGTCCATTTTTCTTACGGTATTTGTTCACTTCTTTTAAGATTTTCTGTGCATCGTTATAATCCTGATATCCTGTAACAGATAATTTCCCTGTAGAAGCAGCCTCTACCTTCTTCTGACTGACTCCTGCAGTTGTAAATAGCATTGCCGCTGCTAATGCAATACTGGCAGCTCTTCTTGATAGTTTCCTCATAAACTTTCTCCTTTCATACTTTTGATCATGGTACCTTTATATAATTTGTGCGCAGATATCATTCAAACAACATCTCTCACAATGAGGCTTTGTTCTTGCCGTACAGACATCCCTTCCATGCCATACCAGCCTGTGGCAGAAATCACTTCCTTCTTCTGGTGGAATGATCTCCCATAATGCCATCTCAACTTTTTTAGGGTCTTTTATCCCATCAACCAATCCAATCCGGTTGACCAAACGGATACAATGTGTATCCGTAACGATCGCAGGTTTGCCAAAAACATCTCCCATGATTAGGTTGGCACTTTTCTTCCGACCCCAAGGAAGACTTAGGATCGATTTAAAATCGGTTGGGATCTTACCGCTATATTCATCTCTTAAAACTTTCATACATTTGCTGATATCTCTTGCCTTGCTCTTTCCAAGACCACAGGGTCGTACGATTTCTTCAATATCTGCAACGTCTGCTGCTGCCAGTGCTTCTACTGTTGGATATTTTTCAAATAATCCTTTTACCACGACATTCACTCGTGCATCCGTACACTGAGCCGCCAGTCTTACACTAACTAATAATTTCCATGCCTGATCATATTCCAATGTGCAGTCTGCATCTGGATATTCATTCTTCAGACGCTCAATGACTTCTAGTGCCAGTTCTTTTTTATTCATAACAGTATCCTCCTTGAAGGTTGTTTTATCCTTATTATACCTTACATTTTTGCATATTTCTATGCTATAATGATTTTGTATTTTTTGTTCATCGAAAGGAGAATTTTATGAAGAAAAGTTTTTTAAAAGGTGCCTCTATTTTTCTGGCATCTGTATTAACAGTAGGTATGTGTTCTGCTTATAGTGTAAATGCGAAAGCAAAATTTTCTCTACCTAAGAAAACAACATTAAGTTATGACAAAAAAGATAATGGCGGGAATGGTTTTTACACAAATGTGATCTATATCAAGGGAACAAATCGCTCTAATTCAGAATCCATCCTGCGTAATGGTATGAAGGTTAAATCTTCAAATAGAAAGGTTATTTCTACAAAAACTTTTGGAAAAGATTATTATCTTATTGCAGATAACAATCAAGTAGGAATCGGTGTAAAACTTAAGAAAACAGGATCAACAAAAATCACTGCAAAATTTAAATACAGAGGTAAAACTTATTCTGTAAAAACAACAGTCAAAGTTATAAAATACTCAAATCCTTTTAAGAAGATCGTAGTGGATGGAAGAGACTGTACTTCTGATTTTAAGAATAAAAACGGATCTTCGATCTCCTTTATGGGACGTAACATCAAGATCACTCCTAATAAGAACTGGAGAGTAAAATCTATTTATACTTACAAGCCAGGAGCTACTAAAATGAAAAAAATAAAAGGTTCTTCCGTTACAATCCCAACAAATTGCCGTGCTTTTATTACAATGGAAAATAAAAAGAATAAATTAACGGAAAAAGTTACTTTTGATGAAATGGATACTTCTGAAGATCCTGGATTTATATTCTAGACACAAATTTTAAAACATCCCAGAATCGTCTTTTTATACCTGACGATGCTGGGATGTTTTATCTTCTAATTTCTTTATTTGATCTGTTTCATGTTAAATCAATGCCATTCTCTGCCATTTCCCTTGTATGTATCGTTTGACAAACAGGATTCCTCTGAATACCCAGTCTAATGTCATTGCTACCCAGACTCCGAAGACTCCAAGTCCCATCCATTTTCCAAGAACAACGCTGCAGAAGATTCTAAATATCCACATCGTGGCTGATGCTACAACCATACAGTATTTGACATCATTTGCGGCTCTTAATGTGTTCGGGATCGTGAATGCTGGCGGCCAGATCGTTACACAGCATAAAGTATGATATAATAAGATCTTTCTTGTGATCGCTGCTGTTTCTGGTGATAAATGATATACCTGAATGATCAGTGGTAAGATCATAACTACGATGATATTTAATGCGATCAATGCTGCATAGGCTACTTTTAACAGCTTCTTTGTATAGTATCTTGCAGCTTCATAATCTCCAGCTCCGATGCATCTTGATACAACGGTCAGCACTGCAAATCCTACTCCGATTCCTGGGATTAACTCAAATGATGCTACTACATTTCCGATGGCATTGGCTGTGATAGATGATGTCCCAAATCCTGCAACGATACTTAATACCATGATTCTTCCTAGCTGGAACATACTATTTTCAATTCCGTTTGGTACTCCGATATGTAAAATCTTCTGTATTAAATATCCCTTAAAATGAAAATGGATATGTTTGCTTAAATGAACATCCTGATTTTGTTTTGCGAGCAGTCTTACCATAACAACTGCTGCAACAATTCTTGATACTAATGTTGGGATCGCAACTCCTTCAACTCCAAATTTAAACCCATAGATCAAAATCGCATTTCCTGCGATGTTGATACCGTTCATCAACATAGACATATTCATAGAAATCTTTGAATTCCCCATGATACGGAATAATGCGGCACATCCATTATATATTGCAATAAATGGAATAGATGCCGTGACGATCATCAGATATATTTCCGCGTTATGCATAACTCCTGGTTCAATATTTCCAAACACTACATTTAAAATAAAGTTTTTACATGCATAAATTCCTGCCATGATCACTACAGATAATGAAACAATAAATAAGATCAACTGGTCTGCTGTCTTACATGCCATGATATTTTTTCTCTGTCCGAGAAACTGCCCTGCAACGACGGCTCCTCCAGTTGCCAATGCCGAGAACAGATTGATCATCAATACCATAACACTGTCTACCAATGAAACTCCTGATACAGCTTCTTCTCCAACATTCGCTGTCATGATAGAGTCCGCAAGTCCTACCGTTACAGTTAGCATCTGCTCAATGATCAACGGTATGATCAATCGTACGAGATCTTTATTTGAAAACATCCTGTTCCTTGCACTGTCTGTAATTTCCATATTATTTCCTTTCTTTTTTCTGTGTTTTAAAGATTATTTCTGTGTTTTGTCTTTTGTTTTACAGTTTTTATCTTATCACACTTTTGATTTTGTTCAAGGTCTGATTAAAAATATTTACATTTTCTCATTTTTATACAAAAAATATACAAGGTATCTTTTGATACCTTGTATACATACATATCATCGTTTTTATTTCACATAATCCATGATAATTTCGACTGCTTTCTGGATTCCTGTCCTTGCTGAATTGATCATGAGATCATAATTACCGGGTCTCCCCATTTTGTTTTGTATAATAATTATGATAAGAAGATCTCTCCCAATCGGTTTGCTTGATCATCTTCTTCGCTTGTCGTTCTGTCACATGTTCTGTCTCTACGATCCGTTTGATCCGTTCTTCTAGAGGACTGTGGATAAAGAAACTGTAGCAGTTTTCGTGATCCTTAAGCACCACATCTGCACATCTTCCCACGAAAATACAGGATTCATTCTCTGCTGCCAGTTCATGGATCACATGTGCCTGGATCATAAATAATTTCTCTGGTGTCATGATCTCTTCTGTGTCAACGCCTGGAAATCTGTGTCCGATCGGGACATTGATAATGTGGCTGTAGACTGCATTCTCCTCGTGATTCTTTACAAACTCTTCCGACATATCACTTTCTTCGGCAACTCTTGCCAAAATCTCTTTGTCGTAGAAAGGAATTCCAAGCTTCTTGGATAACTGCTGTCCGACCTCTCTTCCTCCACTGCCGAATTCTCTGGAAATGCATATGATCGTATTTTTCTTCATATTGCAACACCCCTTTTCTTGAATTACTTTATGTATTCCTTTGGTAATTGTATTAACCATCCTGTGACTGGTTTTATTCTTATATCAAAAAATTACAAATTTCTTTTTCATCTTTATCAGGATATTTTCTTATTAAATTATATATTTTCTCAATAATTTCTTGATCTTCTAACAGATCATCTGCTATTTTATCTACCGTATCTCCTTTTCAATTTTTTTCTGTACTAGTGTCACTAATTTTAAAAGTTCACCTTTCCTTATTCCTATATTCTCTGCACTTCTTAATTGACTCGCTTTATCGCGGATTGCCATTTGTTCCCTTAAATAAAGATATCTCTCACTCTCATCTTGGCTCATCTTAATCATTTCATCCCTCACCTTTTCCATGTAATGATTTCCTTCAGATTCTTCTCTGATTTCTTCCCAAGTACTTGCTGAAATTAATTTAGCCCATTTATAAAGATCTTGTTTTCTTGCTTTTCCTTTTGTCGTTGCTATTTTACTTAATTCTATCACATGAAATTGAAATTTACTACTATACAATTCACCTGTTGTATCATCTTTTAATAAAATTCTATGATAAAATCCAGGACTTTTTAAATAATTAAAATCAAGAATTCCTACATGAATACATGGAGGTAATTCATAATACGATTCTCCCTTTTTTAACCCCTCTGTAAACATCCGACAATTATAAAATAAACTTCTCTCTGCCCAATCTTCCTGATACGTATTTTGCATCTCGATATTAATCTTTTTGCCACCATTTAAGATTAATTTGACATCTAGTATTCCCTCTTTTTCTTCTTTTACTTCACCTTCCACAAAAGGATCCGTAACCTCCAACTCTTCAATATCTGTTTCCTTTAAATGCAACAATGCTATTAAAAATCCTTTTACTATCTCTTCATTCTTAAATATCTTTTGAAATGCATAATTATTGGTCAAACAAATATTTAATTCTTCCTTACTTGCTGCTCTCTTTCTTAATTGCGCTTCATTGAAATCTGTAATGTCTTTATTCCCCATATTTTCTCCTTATATTACAAATTATGTAAATTGTTTCATTTATATTTTAACAGATTTCCATTTATTGTCAATTATTTCTTACCTTTTAATTTTGCTTCCTTACAATCGCATATTCATCGTCCATCTGGAAATAAGGGCAATCCCAATCGCTATAGCTCATAAATCTTGCCATCTCATCTTCATCTAAATTAATATCACATACATAATATTCATAATCTTCATCATACACATAATTACTACAATATTCGCACCCTGCGCTTTTCTTCTTTGCCATATATTCTCTCCTTATTTTTGTGTTTCTTCTATATCTAATGTTACGCCCTGTAAAATCTCTGCAAATTCCAGCAAAGATTCACATTTTCCAAATAATATATCATCGACTTTACTTGTATCCTGCACGATATCTGGGATCATCACTGGATTCATGCCTGCTCCATGTGCGGAACGGATTCCATTGATTGCATCTTCTAATGCGATCGCTTTTGATGGATCGACTTTTAATTGTCTGCATGCTTCGATATAAATATCTGGCTCTGGCTTTCCGTGTTCGATCATATTTCCTGTGATCACGGAGTCAAAGTAGTCAAAAATCCCTTCTCGTTTCAGATTACTTACGGCGTGTTCTTCACTGGAAGATGTTGCAACTCCGATCTTTAGTCCTTTTTCTCTGAGGACTTTCAAAATCTCATGAAGACCTTTCTTGGCTGGCACACCGTCTTCAACCAATTCATAATATGCATCTCTGTATCCATCCAAAAATTTATCAAATGGAAAATCATTTCCGTAATGTTCTAAAAAATATTTCTTACGATTTGTAAGATTTGTTCCCAATGTATTGACAATATTATGCCCCAGAGGTCCATATCCCAGACGTTCTCCTGCAATATCCCATGACTTCTGTACATAGCGTTCACTGTCAAACATCAGCCCGTCCATATCAAAAACAACGGCCTGTATCTCTTTTAATTTATTAAGATCCATCGTCTCTATTCCGCCTTCCTTGTTGATCATCTTTCTATGATACCACGGATTTCCTTTGATTTCATCTGGTTTACAAAAATCGCACTGACTGTTATCATGGATTTTAAGATTAGGAGGAACTATTTATGAAATCGTCATCGAATTTAAAATCACTATTAAAAAATATTGACCGTAAAGGATATCCTGCATATAAAAGTACGCAAGGTACTTATGATTTTGGAACTTATTTTCTTTCCATTGATCATGTACAAGGCGATCCTTTTGCATCTCCATCAAAATTAAGTATCCATGTGAAAGGAAGATCAGCTGGATTTCCTGCTTCTTTTTATGATACAAAATATAAACAGGTTGCACTCTGTGATCATTTGACACGATTATTTTATCAAACTTTATCTAAGATCTCTTTTCGTGCCAAAGGTTCTGGAAAAAGCGGTTTATTTTCTGTCAGTAAATGTGGACAACAGGTACTAGAACGAACTGCATGTACGATCAATCCTTCCAACGGTGACATCTCTGTTCATTTTGAAGCTGGTTTCCCTGCAAATGGACGAACTGTAAATGCGAGAGAATTGGATAAAATGTTGTTTGGACTGCTGCCAGATTGTGTTTCATCTTCTTTGTTTTATAAAAATATTGATCAAAAAATGTTGGAATCAGTAATTTATTTATCCGAAGATCAACATACAATTCGTAAAAAACTGTCTTCTATGGGACTTGTCGCATTTATTGCAGATGGCTCTGTTTTGCCTAGAGAAAGTGGTATCTCACAGAAACCTTTAAGAAACTGTGTGAAATTCCAGTCACCAGATACTTACCGTGTATCTTTTGAACTTCCACATCAAGGAATGATCACGGGTATGGGAATTCCGAAAGGAATCACCCTGATCGTTGGTGGTGGATATCATGGAAAATCGACGTTATTAAAGGCATTGGAACTTGGTGTTTACGATCATGTCAAAGGGGATGGTCGTGAATTTGTCATTACTGATCCAACTGCCATGAAGATTCGTGCAGAAGATGGAAGAAGTATTACAAATACAGATATTTCTATGTTCATTAATAACCTGCCAAATGGAAAAAATACGGTTTCTTTTGACACAGAAGATGCCAGTGGAAGCACCTCACAGGCTGCAAATGTAGTTGAAGCCATGGAAACTGATTCTTCTTTATTCTTAATTGACGAGGATACGAGTGCCACCAACTTTATGATCCGTGATGAACTGATGCAGCGTGTAGTTCTTCGTGATCAGGAACCGATCACTCCTTTCATCGAACGGATTCGTGAATTATACGAAAGATATGGTATTTCTTCGATCATCGTTGCTGGAAGCTGTGGATCTTATTTCCATCCAGCAGATCATATCATTCAGATGGATCAGTATATACCAAAAGATATCACTACAGTCGCCAAAGACGCAGCAAAAGATTTCCCTATGGTTTCACTGCCTGAGAAGAAACATCCAGATCCTTGTTTTGACCGTTGTTTCAACGCTGGAAATCATTTGAAGAAAGAACGCAAGATCAAGATGAAAACACTTGGAAAAGATGCTTTTTCGATTAACAAGGATACAGTTGATCTAAGATATGTGGAGCAGATTGCTGATACTGAACAGACAACAGCTCTTGGTTATGCTTTGTTGTATGCGAAACTTCATTTGATGGATGGGAAAAAAGATCTTTGTGCAGTTGCAGATGAATTAATGCAGATCATTGAAACAAAGGGACTTTCTACGATTTTGGATAGTAAGTATGTGAAAAGTAATCTGGCGATGCCTCGGAAGCAGGAAGTTATGGCAGCGATGAATCGTTATCGAAATCTCTGATTTGTGGATAGTGTTGCATGTATGAGTCAGAAAGAAAATAAGAAAAAATATTTATAAGAATACAGGGTGACACTCCGCATTTTTGAAAGCGTTTTTTACAAATCGCTGATCCGCGCCTGTTCCTTTGATAACTTCCTGGCTGCGAGCCAAAATGCCCGCAGCTACGGTCAGACAATCAACCACAGGGCGCTGCGAATTTGTAAAAAACGCATTCAAAAAGTGCTCATGTTGTCACCCTGTATTCTTCTAAATATTTTTTCTTATTTTCTTTCTGACTCATACAACGGAACGCTATTCAAATCACTACACAGTGTGTATGTTAAACGGTATTGACTGATAAGTTTTGAATTCGTTGACGGAAGATAAAAGAAACTTACGAAAACCAATAACGTTTAACATACACCCCACCTAAGTTTTCCAATCTTGTAATTGTCCACACTTTAGCCTTCAGGTATATGATAAAAAATAAATAAACGATCGGAAGAGTAGCATTAGAATTTTGCCACGTTTTTTGCGGATTCGCAGCCGGCTTGGTGTGCTGTCTGAGCCTCAAAGAGTTCTGATTTAAACACCCTTGAAGGCGAGTTGCACAAGGAAAGCCGGCGGATCAGCGATCTGCAAAAAACGTGAGCAAAATTCTCTAGCTGCTCTTCCAATCGTTTATTTATTTTTTATCATATACTGAAAAACTACAGTTGGCCAACACACAAATTACAACTTATCAGAAATCTGTGCATGTAATCCCTGTAATGAATTCACTTCTTCATTTTGATCCTGATGTGCTTTTACATAAGCGATTCCTTCAGCTGCTGCTTTGGCTGCTGCGATCGTTGTATAATATGGAATCTTCGCTTTGATCGCACCTTTTCTTAGGTAACTATCATCGTTCACGCTGTCTTTTCCGACTGGAGAGTTTACAATAATATCGATATTACCATTTGTGATAAGGTCAAGGATGTTTGGTCTTCCTTCGCTTAATTTATTGACTTTCTCAGCTTCAATTCCAGCTTCTTTGATCAGTTTACATGTGTTTTCTGTTGCAAGGATCTTGAATCCGTCGTCTGCGAATGCTTTTGCTACTTCTACAACTTCTTCTTTATCCTTGCGATTTACAGAAATCAGTACCGTTCCTCCTAATGGAAGTTTCGCTCCAACACCTTCCTGTGCTTTGTAGAAAGCTTCTCCATAGGATTTGGATAATCCAAGAACTTCTCCTGTAGAACGCATTTCTGGTCCTAGAACTGGGTCTACTTCTTGGAACATATTGAATGGGAAGGCTGCTTCTTTGACTCCATAATATGGAATTGCCTGTTCTTTTAATTCTGGTACTGGTGATGGTTTTCCTGTTAATTCAGATGTGATGATCTGTGTTGCCAGTGGAACCATTCTCACGTTACATACTTTGGATACCAAAGGTACTGTACGAGATGCACGTGGGTTTGCTTCTAATACATAAACTTTATCATCTTCGATCGCATACTGCATATTCATCAGACCTTTGACATGCATCTCTTCTGCAATCTTCTTCGTGTAGTCTTTGATCGTTTAAGTTTTCTTCGGAAATATGAACAGATGGAAGAATACAAGCGGAGTCTCCTGAATGAACTCCTGCAAGTTCGATATGTTCCATCACTGCTGGTACAAATGCGTGTGTTCCGTCACTGATCGCATCTGCTTCACATTCCATCGCATGATTTAAGAAACGGTCGATCAGGATTGGGCGGTCTGGTGTTACACCAACGGCTGCTTTCATATATCCTGCCATGCTTTCGTCATCATAGACAACTTCCATTCCACGTCCACCAAGAACGTAGGAAGGTCTTACCATCACTGGATATCCGATCTTTCCTGCGATCTCTAATGCTTCTTCTACCGTTGTTGCCATTCCTGATTCTGGCATTGGAATCTCTAATTTATCCATCATTTCACGGAACAGATCACGGTCTTCTGCAAGGTCAATGACAGATGGAGATGTTCCAAGAATCTTCACCCCATTTTTCTCAAGTTCAGCAGCAATATTCAGTGGTGTCTGTCCACCAAACTGAGCGATCACTCCTAATGGTTTTTCTTTATTATAAATACTTAATACATCTTCCACTGTTAATGGTTCGAAATATAATTTATCGGATGTATCGTAATCTGTAGATACTGTCTCTGGGTTGCAGTTTACGATGATCGTCTCGAATCCCATTTTCTTCAGTGCCTGAGATGCATGTACACAGCAGTAGTCAAATTCGATACCCTGTCCGATACGGTTTGGGCCTCCACCTAAGATCATGATCTTTTGTTTATCTGTGGATACTGGGTTCTTGTCTTCTGCATTATATGTTGAATAATAATATGCACTATCTGGCGTTCCGCTTACATGAACCCCTTCCCATGCTTCTTCGACACCGATTGAAATACGTTTATTTCTGATATCTTCTTCTGGAATCTCTAATAACTGACTTAAATATTTGTCAGAGAAACCATCTTTCTTCGCTGATGTTAACATTTCATCAGATGGCATGTTTCCTTTGCATGCAAGAAGCTTTTCTTCTTCTTCAACTAACTCTTTCATCTGCTCGATAAAGTATGTTTTTACTTTTGTCAGTTCAAAGATCTCATCGACAGTTGCACCTTTTCTTAATGCTTCGTACATGATGAAATGACGTTCGCTTGATGGTGTCACTAATTTCTTTAATAATTCTTCTTTGTTAAAGTATCAAAGTTGTTCGCATGTCCAAGTCCGTAGCGTCCTGTCTCTAAGCTTCGGATCGCTTTCTGGAATGCTTCTTTGTATGTCTTACCGATACTCATAACTTCACCAACGGCACGCATCTGTGTTCCAAGTTTGTCTTCGACACCTTTGAATTTCTCAAATGCCCAACGTGCAAACTTGATAACGACATAGTCACCGTCTGGTACATATTTATCTAATGTTCCGTATTTTCCACATGGAATATCTTTTAATGTTAAACCTGCTGCAAGCATTGCAGAAACTAAAGCGATCGGGAATCCTGTCGCTTTGGATGCTAATGCTGAGGATCTTGATGTTCTTGGATTGATCTCGATAACAATAATACGGTCTGTCACTGGATCATGAGCAAACTGTACGTTTGTTCCACCGATCACCTGTACAGAATCTACGATCTTATATGCCTGTTCCTGTAATCTCTGCTGACATTCTTCAGAGATCGTGAGCATCGGTGCGGAACAGAAAGAGTCTCCTGTATGCACTCCTAATGGATCGATATTCTCAATGAAGCAGACTGTGATCATATTTCCTTCTGCATCACGGACAACTTCTAATTCTAATTCTTCCCATCCAAGAATGGATTCTTCTACAAGTACCTGTCCAACTAAACTTGCCTGAAGTCCTCTTGCCATAACGGTCTTTAATTCTTCTTTGTTGTATACCAGTCCTCCACCGGCTCCACCCATTGTGTAAGCTGGACGAAGTACCACTGGATAACCAAGCTTATCAGCGATCTTCAACCCATCTTCTACGCTGTAAGCAACCTCGCTTCGAGCCATCTCGATTCCAAGTTCGTCCATTGTCTTCTTAAACTCGATACGGTCTTCTCCACGTTCAATACTATCTACCTGTACACCAATTACTTTGACATTATACTTATCTAAAATACCCTTTTTATATAACTCTTCGCATAAATTTAATCCGGACTGCCCACCTAAGTTTGGAAGTAAAGCATCTGGACGTTCCTTTGCAATGATCTCCTCTAAACGTTCTGCGTTCAGCGGTTCAATGTAAGTTTCGTCAGCTGTCTCTGGATCTGTCATGATCGTTGCTGGATTGGAGTTGACCAATACGATCTCATATCCAAGTTTACGAAGCGCCTTACACGCCTGTGTCCCAGAATAGTCGAATTCGCATGCCTGACCGATGATGATCGGACCAGAGCCAATGATCAACACTTTGTTAATATCTGTTCTTTTTGGCATAAAAATAATTCCTCCTTTAGACTTTATTATTATTATATAAGAAAATCAGTGAAATCGGAATCATTTTGTGAAGTTTTTTTAACTATATTAACTTTGGATTTTCTTACCAATTCGTAAGAATTTCTTAATGACAATTTATAAATCGTTTATATTTGTTTATATTCTGTATATTGAATCTCGAAATGGAAATGATTATACTATAACCATACCTCAAGGAAAGACCTAAAAGATAAGACAATAAAAGAATTTCAGGAAACATCCTACAGGTATAGTTTTTTCATATATATTTTTAATCCTCTCTTTTCAAAAAGGAAACCATCACACCCCAGATGGTTTCCTTTTATTTTTGTCAGATTTTCCCGCCTTGCTTTTCATTTTTGCCTATAATATAATGATGTTTGTTACTTTTTTATAGATTTTCAATAAAGAAAGAGAGGAACGTATGTTTTTACATACGGAAAAAAACTATGTTGGAAAACTTATTTAAATTAAAGGAGAATCACACCTCCGTAAAAACTGAAGTCATTGCTGGTATTACTACATTTATGACAATGGCTTACATCCTTGCGGTAAACCCAAGTGTGCTTTCTGCAGCTGGTATGGACCCTACTGCTGTCTTACTAGCTACATGTATCGCTTCCTTTATCGGAACTTTATGCATGGGACTTACTGCGAACCTTCCATTCGTACTTTCCGCTGGTATGGGATTAAATGCTTATCTTGCTTATACCGTTGTTGGTGTGATGGGTTATCACTGGCAGGTTGCTTTACTTGCTGTATTCGTTGAAGGTATCATCTTCATCGTATTATCTTTGACCAATGTTCGTGAAGCGATCTTTGATGCGATTCCTTTGAATCTTAAAGAAGGGAGTTTCTGTCGGAATCGGTATCTTTATTGCCTTTATCGGTCTTCAGAACGCAAAACTTGTTATTGGAAATAAATCTACATTGGTATCTATCACAAACTTTACAAAAGATTTCCATACTGCTGGAATCTGTTCTTTACTTGCAGTTGTTGGATTATTGATCACAGTCATTCTTTATATTAAAAAAGTACCTGGATCTATCCTGATCGGAATCCTTGCTACATGGGTGATCGGAATGCTCTGCCAGATAGCAGGAATCTATGTTCCTGATTTCAAAACAGGTTATTACAGCCTGTTCCCTACATTTGCAATGACAGATTTTTCAAAATTAGAGAGACTTTCGGTAAATGTTTCCAGTATGACTTGGGCAAAGTCGGAATCTTTAATTTTATCGCCGTTGTATTATCTTTCTTATTTGTCGATCTGTTTGATACACTCGGAACTTTAGTCGGTGTCAGCACAAAGCCGGAATGCTTGACGAGGAAGGTAAACTTATGGAATCAAACCTGCATTAATGGCAGACGCCGTTGCTACAACAGCTGGTGCGGTTCTTGGTACTTCTACTGTTACAACATTCGTTGAATCTTCTTCTGGTGTTGCTGCAGGTGGACGTACTGGTTTAACAGCTGTTGTTTCAGGATTCTTATTCCTGATCTCAACATTATTTGCACCGCTCTTTACAGCAATCCCATCATTTGCGACAGCCCCTGCGCTGATCATGGTTGGATTCTTAATGTTTGGAGCAATCTCTGATATCAAATTTACAGATGACAATATGACAGAAGCCGTACCTGCTTACCTTTGCATCATTGCAATGCCATTATTCTACAGTATCTCTGAGGGAATCTCTATCGGGATCATCTCCTATGTGATCTTGAATGTAGTTTGTGGTAAAGCAAAGAAAATCACTCCTTTAATGTACGTACTTGCAGTATTATTCATCCTGAAATATGCCGTTTTATAAATCGAGTAGGAGGCGGTGACTAACCGCCGTCCTCTCACACCACCGTGCGTACCGTTCGGTACACGGCGGTTTCAATAGTTGACGTGCACAGACTGATAGGCTGTGGCTAAATCATAAAAGCCACTGTTTATCAGTCTTTCTTTTGTCATTGCCATGTTTATTGCAACTGTATGCGTTGCGAACCAATGTCCACGTCGGGTATTACCCGCTTGCATTGCCAAGTCTTCGGGCACTCCCATCTTGATGAGGTTACGTGCCTTTGTCCTCGGTTTCTTCCACTGTTTCCATATACACATACGTATTCTGTGATAGAGCCATCCGTTGATGTCATCTATGTTGTTCTTCATACTTGCAATTCCGTAGTAGTTAAGCCATCCCCTCGCATACACCTTGATTTTCTCAAGGCTTGGCTTGATTGACTGACATCGCTTACGGGAAGATAACTCCTTCAGTCTAAACTTAAACTTCTTCCATGACTTCGGATGAACTCGGACATAAATGCCTTTTCCGTTCCTTCCCAATGCAAAGCCAAGGAATTTAAAATTTCGGATTGCAAATACGCTGACAGTACGGCTCTTTTCTCGGTTGACTGTAAGTTTCAGCCTCTCCTCAAGATATTTTGTACTGCTTTCCAAGAGTCTCTCTGATGCTCGCTTGCTCTTTGCAAGAAGCACAATGTCATCTGCATATCTTATGCATGGAACACCTCTTTTCAAGAATTCTTGGTCGAACTCATTGAGATAGACATTTGCCAGCAATGGTGATAGATTTCCACCTTGTAGTGAGCCTTCCTCTGTGCCAATGACTACTCCGTTTTCCATTACACCGCTTTTCAGATAGCGCTTTATCAACTGTACTACACATTCATCTTTTATATTCTTTCGGAGAAGATTGATGAGAATTTCGTGATTAAGAGTATCGAAGTACTTTGACAAGTCAAGGACTACAGCAAATGTATAGCCTTGTTCGGCATATTCCTTAACCTTGAGTATTGCGTCTTTTGCACTTCTGTTCGGACGATAGCCATAGCTACCCTCTGCAAACAGCGGTTCATAGATTGGCACTAACTGTTGGGTTATTGCCTGTTGAAGTGTACGGTCTACCACTGTTGGTATGCCAAGCTTTCGCACACCACCATCTGGTTTGGGAATCTCAACTCGTCTTACTGGAGACGGAGTATACTTTCCACGATAAATGCGGTCGGTTATCTCTTGTTGATGTTCCTTTAGATATGGAAGAGCCTCCGCAATGGTCATGCCATCAATTCCTGGCGCTCCCTTGTTTGCCTTGACTCTCTTATACGCTCTGTTAAAGTTGTCTTTATACAGTTATCGCTTCCAAAAGTCTCGGCTGTACACTGTCTCTTTCTTTCCATATCCGATTGAATGACCTAGACGCTTTTGCATACCCTTCGTGTTCCGCACTATCTCTTTGCAAACAACCATTGTTTTCAATGTTTTCTGCCATAAACGGTCATTCCTCCTTTCTCGGTCATACTCAAGACTCCTACTGATTCGGTCCTTCACCTCTCGGCTACTATGGCCTTTGCTAACTTCTGTGCGTTCAGCATTGCTTTATGCAATGGTTACCTCTTTCAAGGCGTACCGCACAGACCTCCCTAGGTACCACACGTTTCTTCCTCTCCATCCATCTGCCTCATCTATCATGCATGATTCCGTGTAGTTATTGGGCTTTGATTTGATATGCAACCTTACCCTCATGCATAACCTCGTATGAGATTTCTGTCCGTCAGACCAGAGATTTGCCCGTGAGTTAGTATTTTCCTCACATCCAGCTTCCTTCAGATTCCACCTCACGATGGACACCCTTGCCTTCGGCTATATCCTTCCCACTACCGGGTGGATTCGGGACTTTAACCCGTTAGAAACGTGCGCCGCTAGGCGCACATATAGAAAAACAGCCGTATCATATCATATCACGATACGGCTGTTTTATTCTTATCTCATATTAAATTAAAATGCTTGTCCTACTGAACGATTCTTCTGACACCCCATACAGCTCTGTAATCAGCATTCCGAACACTGATTCCAGTGTCTTTGCTTCCTGCATGAATGATCTGGTTATCTCCAATATAGATCGCTACATGTCCTACACCGTTCACTACCTGATAGCAGATCAGATCTCCTGGCTGCTTCTCATTCCATGATACTGCTGTTCCTTCATTTCTCTGTTCTGTTGAACTGTGTGGCAGTGAATATCCAAAATGTTTATATACCTGCATCGTGAATCCAGAACAGTCAACTCCATTCGTAAGGCTTACTCCACCCCATACATAAGGATTGCCTCTAAACTGCATTGCGTAATCTACAACACTTTGTCCTGTTGCCGTTCCATAAGTTCCCCATGTATCTTCTTCCGGTTTTGACTCAGATAGATACTGTGAACTTACATAACAATAAACCCCACTATATCTTACCGTTGTCCATCCAGACCGTTCTCCATAACAGGTGATCTGTGTACCCTTCTTATAAAATCCTGCCTTTGCTGCACGTGTCGATGCTTTCTTACGGATCGTCAAAGAACTTGCCGTTACATATCTTGTATATGTATCTGTTGTTATATTCGCTGCTTTCTTGTATGATCCAACAACTGGTTTCTTCTTTGACAGATATCTTGTTGCGATATATCGATAATATCTTCCATATTTGATCTTCGTATAAGATCCTTTCTTCTTGTAGCAGCGAACCTTTGCTGCTTTCTTGTATGATCCAACAATCTTCCCCTTTTTTGATGCTTTTTTACGAACCACTACGTTATTGGCTGTTACATATCTTGAATAGGAAGCATATACATCATGTGTATGTGAACTCATGGATAAGACCACCATACAACATATACTTACTACACAGGAAATGAGGATTCCAGTAGTCTTTCTCTTCATATTTCCTCCCTTTAGTTCCATTTTTTACCGACTACTTCTAGTTTACTACCTCATTTTTCATATGTAAACCATTTCGTAATATTTTTTTCATAAATTCTTATGAAAAATGTACCTATTTGCAACATTTTTCATCGTTTTGAATCAAATCTTTGATCGTCTGAATGCCTTCTTCCTTATTATTTTTAACTACATTATCTTACAATTCTTCGAACACAATTTACTGATCTGTAATTTGCTACTGATGTATGTATTCCTGTCGCCGTGCTTCCTGCATGAATCACACGATTATTTCCAATATAAATTCCAACATGTCCGATTCCATTGATCGCATTATAGCAGATCAGATCTCCCGGCTGCTTATTCGCCCATGAGACTGCTGTTCCATAGCTTCTCTGGGAAATGGAACTGTGTGGAAGATAGTATCCAAAATGCTGGAAAATCTTCATTGTGAATCCAGAGCAGTCAACACCTGTTAACAAGTTTTCACCACCCCATTTATAAGGTCTTCCCTGAAACTGGAGTGCGTAATTAACTACCTGCTGGCCTTTGGCAAGTGTTGATATGCTGGAACTTCCATAGTTTACAACTGCACTGCTTGTTGTAGTTGCTGGTTTCTTTGTGGATAGATATCTAGTCGCTACGTAGTATTTGTGGCTTCCGTATTTAACCCTTGTCCAGCTGCCTTTTTCTTGTAGCAGGTTACTTTGGTTCCTTTTTATAATATCCTTTCACTTTTCCTTTGGACGATGCTTTCTTTCGTACAGTAAGTGAACTGGCTTTTACATATCTTGAATATGATGCGTAAACATTCTGTGGTTTACAAAATACGATAAATGCAAATATAAAAGAAATGCTTAGAACGTAAGAAAGCGTCCTTCTTGTTATTTTGTTTCTCATAGTATCTCCCCTTTATTTTTCTTATTGTTTTATTTTACTATGAGTTTCTTAGTTTGTAAATGATTTTGTAACATTTTCTTAATATTTAGAATACTTTTTATTTTTTACAGAACAAGAATTATAGCAATATTAACATATATACATAAAAGAATCCTGCTTTGCAGGATTCTCCGCCTGCGGTGGGTCGCTTCTGCGACATATTACCCTTCCGCCGCAGTGCGATCCTGCCCGGAGGGCTTTTATTGCATAGGGATTTCATCGAAATTTCCTATGCAATAAAAATAGCACCTTCACTCTAGCAAAGTAAGGTGCTATTTCTATAGTTTCATACTCGCCGGAAACAGATAGGTTTCGTCTATCGTGCCGACTTCCTTATTATTTTACTTTTATTTTTTTCACTTCTGGACCGTTTCCGTATCCTTTTCCTAATGCTGTACTAATTCTGATCGTCAGCTTTTACCTTTTCTTGCTCCATTAGGAACCCATACGGTATAACTCTTCTTGCTTCCTTTTACCCAGTTGCCAGCAACCCACATACCGCCAACTTTTGGTACTTTTTCTTTAAAGTTACTTTTACTTTATATCTGGTATAAGTATAAGGTGGTACCCATTCATAACGTGAAACGCGTCCACCGATCCAGTGTTTTCGCCACCAGCCTCTCACTGTTACCTTTTTCCTCTTTACAACTTTTATTGATTTCACGGCTGGTTTCTTGCTAGATCCTGTTTTCATCGTTACTACGTCAGATGGATCTCCTGTCATACCATTTGCATAAGACTGTAAACGGAACTTGTAATTTGTCAAAGGCTTTAATCCTTTTATCGTAACTGGATTACTGGTACCGCAAGAGTTGTATCCTATTGTTTTGCTGTCGTCCATTTACCTTTTTCAGGACCTGAATTCTTACGGAAGTGTTCCGTTTATTCGGATAATCTATCCAGAACTTCGAAGAATTATAACCAGTAGCCACACGTGGTTTTTCAATTTCTCTGCCGGACTGATCACGTAAGTTGTAAAGGTCTTTCCATTTGTTGTCTTAAATGTGATCCATGCATGTCTTCCTGGTGTCGTAGCTTTTGATGGGATTCCATCATAATCAACTGTGTTGGAATTATACCAATCCCATGTCTTTCCACTAAGGTGATCATATACCTCGATGATCTTATCGTCAGAATTCGCTGGCATCGTCTGTGCTATAACTTTTTCTTGCCTATATCCTCAAGATTGATCTCACTTGGTGAACAAGTAACTCCATTAGCATAAATCCAGTTGTGACCGTTTAGGTTGAACATGAATGTTGCCGGATAATAAGCTGACTTATCAACAGATATACATACATAATATGTATCCTTTGTTAAAGTTATCGGACCTGGATTCCACTGTTCTACCTTACTACTCAAGTCACTTTTGCTGTAGCTTCTTTGTATATCATTTCACCACGAGAATTATACATTCGAATATAAGTATTGTTAAAACCAAAATGACCGCTTCTTTCTTTTCAGCCAACTCAAACGTTGGATTGATTACTGCTCTATCACTAACATTAAACTTATACCAACGCTCATCTTTTCCTACCTGGGCTGTAACACCTTCAAAGAGACTGTACTGCATACCAGATAATGGGATTTCTATTGCTGTATCTTGATTAAGACCAATGGCTTTCTCTTTACTCTTTACTTCTTTATTGAGATACTCTGATTTCATAGTAATTGTAGCTGAAGTAGTCTTTGAAGTTGAAGAAGCAAAAATAACTTCACAGGCATTCTCCATTGTCTGCCCTGGATACAGATAAAGTATATTTGCATCAGCCGGCACTGCATTTTCACGGCTAACACACTCATGACCTCCCACTTTTATCCGCATACGATAATTCTTACTCTTTGGTGTGACATTATTATCCAATGTTATTTTCACTGGTTTCGCTGTTTTATTAGTTATCGTAAAAGAATGCGTAGAATCTGATGATTTAGACACGGTAATAGATGATGGTTTTATACTTCCTGATTCATCAACATAAATATCATGCTCCTTTGCATTAACATCAACACCTGCTATAAATCCGAATCCAAACACCAAAGCACATAGCAGCAATGCCTTCATAAAATAGTTACATATTCGTCTTTTTCTCTCTTTTTCATAATTCGCCCTCCTGTTTATTCTCCAACGAAGTTGGGTGGGTTTCCGTTCTAAAACCATTAAGTTTTCTATGAAAATTATAACAAATATGTTCTATTTTTACCCTGTCCTTAAGTACAGGTTTCTTGTTTTCGTTGTATATACAGACTGAATTATCACATATATTTTTCTGGGCTGCTTGGAATAATAAAGTTCTTATTCGTGACTGCAATCGCAAGCCTTGTTTTATTGGCATATCCAGTTTTGGATAAAATATTGGATATATGAAACTTTACCGTTCTTTGGGATATGTGCATGCGTTCAGCAATTTCACTATATTCAAATCCTTCACATACAAAGCGCAGCACTTCGATTTCTTTTGCGGTAAGCTCTGAACTATCAGCAAGCCCCAGCTTTACACTCGGTGTCTTATCCGGGAAAATGCTTTCTCCTGCCATTGTTCGTTCTATGACATCGATCAGGTTCTCCGGGCTGATATCTTTATACCAGAAGCTGTCCACTTTCGCTTCCTTGGCTCTCTTTAAATATCCGACTTCTACCATTGAAGTTACGATAATTATTTTTATGCCCTGAATTCTGCTTTAATTTCTGTTGCCGCTTCTATGCCGTCTTTATTCCCCGCTGTGCATACATCCATCAAAATCAAGTCGATCTGTTCCCGTCTACAAACGGCCAGCGCAACATCTGCGCCATTTACGCTGGCAGAAAGTGCGTATTTGCCACTATCTAAAAGTATTCTTTCCATATTTTCACGAGGCATCCTCTGATCCTCTACGATCAATACTTTCTTCATTTTGCTCTCCTTCTTCTGAAATGTTATTGTCAATGCAAAATACGGAATAGACTGTATCTGCATTTCCCCGCCATGGTCAAATATATGCCTGAAAGATTATATAGTCCCCTTTTGGGACAACTTCTTTCTCCGGTGCTGCCCCATTATTTGTAATGCGAATACGATAAAAATCATTATTTTCCTGCATCGTTATAAAAAGTTCTGTCGCACCAGCATGACATACACCATTCGTCAGACACTCTCTCATCGCAAGTATATATATATTGGCATAATCTTCGTTCTTAGGCAAAGAGCCAAGGCATTCTATCTTCACACCAAGAGTTTTCGCATCCTGCAGAAATTGTTCAAATTCTCCTTCCCCAAAAGGCTGCTGATTATCATTCCAGATTGCATTTACCGCCTGACAAAGTAATCTGACCGCATCGCTGTAATCTTCACTTCCCTGCAATAAATTCTGCCGTATCGCTGTCAATCCCGCACCCATCTGATCATGCAGTTTTGTCTTGGCAGCAAGCACTTCCCTTTCTCTTGTCAAGATCAATACATTATCAGAAAGATATCGAAGTTCCCTTGATATTTCTTTCAGCTTCTCCGTCTGCTTTGTCAAATTTATTTTCTCATGATATTGCTTTGTAACATCCATAAAAACAGCTTCTATATAAATCTTACCATCTCTGTCTCTGACTTCATTTTCCCGATAATCCCATACCTTCCCATCTGGGAAAATATAAGTGTCTTTTTTACCTGCAAGCCTGATCACACCGTTTTGTATACTTGTATGAAGTGCATCTCGTAACTCACTGAATTTCTGCAGATCTTTATGCGCAAGAATCCTAAAAAGCTGATATATCTGCGTATTGGCAAGCTTCACTGTTCCATCAGAATTAAAATAGCAGATGCCTGTCGGAAGAAGATTCATCGCTTCTTTGATCGAATTCCGATTAACTTTTTCTTTTGATATCCTTTTTAATCTGGTGCCTTCCCAAATAAGCAAAAAATCAATGGCACCGACAATACACCAGATAACCCATATCGGAACAGGCAACACTTCATAATAGTTTGCTCCCTTATCGATCTGCCCGAACGAATATACCAGATGATTCAACAGGAAAAACAAAAGTAGAAGAACTAAAACATTCCAATTCCATTTCTCCAGGCGCATATCATAAAATATAATAAGCAAAAATAAAGCACCTGCCAGACTGAGCAACACCATCGTCATCAACAACGTCTGCATTACTTTTCACCTGCCTTTTTTATGGTAAATGTAAATTTCCATATACCGTCTTCATTTTCACCTTGATCCGTCTTGTCAAAGAATGAGTTCAGATCATCTTCACTTTCTACTTCCATACAAAAAACCATCTCTTCTCCACACGGACGAATCTTTACCCACATAAATTTAATAGAATCTACACAGGCTTCTAATATTGATTCAAAAAAGCTATAAATGCGAACCGCATCCCTCACATAAATACGCTCCCCTGCTGGGGCTGTAAGCGCACATTCTATCCCCATCAGCCTCAAGCTGCTAAAAGACTCCTCCAAACATGCTCCAAGCTCTGCAATATCTGACACGGCTTCTCTTTCTCCAATAAAGATCAAATTTCCATATCTTTTTATGTATGTTCCGATCAAACTGATCTTAGCCAACAGCCTGCGGCTCTCTGCCAGATCTTCTTCCTCTTCGTACCGAATCAGCAATTCATTCAACAGCCCGATTTGTCCAGCAGTCTGTGTCTGCAGTTTGTCATATAAGCGGTTCTTTTCCCGCAACATATAAATCTTTGCCTTTGTCTGATAATTTTCCTGTTCCAGACAATTACTCTCTTCGATCGTCTTTCTATTTTCTTCCAATTGATCAAGCAACCTCATGATATCTTCAATATCTTCCTGCCATAAAATATGTCCGCCCTGAATCGGCCTGTTTTTGATCATTGTTTTCTTATCAATCCTAACTTCTTCCTTCTCCGTTTCCCTCATCACCATTTCCGAAAGCTTCATTGCATTAGCAGAAGTATATATGACATGATAATTCTGATCTGTGATCTGTGCTCCCATTGTACATACTTCAAATAGCTGTTCATATCCTGTATTTGTCTGGATCAACCCGCAGTGAAGGCAGCTCTCAAATATGCACATAAACATCAGACATAACGCCGCTGTGATATCTCCGCCAATAACCTGCATCCACTCTGCACCACTTGCATAAATAATGGCATAAATAATAGAAATACAAATCCCTATGATCGGCAAATACTTCTTTCTCCGAGATGACCTGCACTTATAAACCATTAAAGTAAATGCCGATACTGCACAAATAACATCCCACAACAGTACGATATAATATCCCCACGCATAACTGTAACCTTTATCCGTCCATACCTCACCTGCCGAAAAAGAAAATACGAGCTGATGAAAATCATTTGTCAAAACAAGCAAGGAGCAAAGCGTTGTAGGAATATATAACAACTTTGACCATTTCGGTAAAGTATACTCTTCTGGCTGTCCAAGAAGAACTGCCATCTGTACCGCCGCCTGGGGAATAAACAACATCGGCAGATAATAACTGTACCATGAGTAACGCTCTACATTTACATCCATCGCGAAAAAGTACTTTATACTACGCACAATAAACCAGAAGATCATTAGTCCTGATATAAAAAGCAGTGTATTTTTTGCGGCTTTTTGAACGACTCGCTTATTAATGCTGATCCCCCATCCAATATATAGTCCAATATAGATCAATGTTCGTAAAACCCCAGCGATAATATAAATATATCTTGAACTTACCTTGCCTAAAATACGGCATATTATTGCAACGATCACCAATCCTGCAATAATAATTTTATTCAGATTTCTATTTTTCTGTAGTTCTTTTGTATTACAGCGCACATGCCACTTCCTTTATTTGAAATGTTTATTTTAACACTTACATCATAGCAATTAATATTTTTATTGTCCACGTCTTATTGTTTGTGTTATAATCTAGAAAGTTTATTAATTAAAAACATAATATACTTACTAAGGAAGTTGTCAGGCGGTAAAATTCTCTCTGCTCCGAGCCTTACGGAGAGAGGGGTGATATTATGAGTACATATGAAGAGTTTATGGTCATCATAAATGTTGCATTGTTAATCATTGCCATTCTGAACTATACACATAAAAAATAGCCGTTCTGCTCCCTGGTAAGAATAGAACGACTATAACGTAATATTTTCGCCGGAGCGGATGGGTTTGTTCCATCGTGCCGACTTCCTTAGTAAATATATTATAATCAATTTTCTTAGAATTATCAATATTTTTTCAACTTCAACTAAAAAAGCCCTAAAACCTAGGTAACTCCTAAGTTCTAAGACCTTTTCAGAACATCCATTTTTCAGTGAACATTATTTCTTCTTTTTATCTAGGTCAAAAAATGCAAGACATGCAGCCCCAATTAGCCCACAGTCTTCTCCCAACGCCGCTGGCACAATCTTCACATTGCTTTTTAGCGCATCATATACTTTCTCTTTTGCGCGTTTTTCAATCTCTTCGATAAATCCAGGAATCTTTAACGCAACACTTCCACTTAGGACAAATAGCTCTGGATCAAGTACACCATAAAGTGTTGCAATGAAACTTGACAGATATTCATAAGCATCTTCCATGATCATTGCCGCAGTTTCATTTCCTTCCTGTGCAAGTTGATACACTTCTCCTGCATGGGCAGCTTCTAACCCTGCATCATTTGCCCTCTTTGTGATGGCTGTTCCACTGGCAATTGATTCAATGGAACCTTTCTTTAAATCTCCCTGTGATGGACCATTTTTCCATAAAATGCAGTTTGCTACTTCTTGTGCAAATCCTTTTGCTCCACGATAGATTTGTCCATCAATACATAATCCTGCACCAACTCCTGTTGAAATGGTCAGAAATTCTACGATCTTCTTTCCTTTTCCAGCCCCGATCACAGTTTCTGCAAGTCCTGCAAGGTTCGCATCATTTTCTAACTGCACAGAAATACCTGTAATCTTTTCTAATTCTTTTGTCAGTTCAAAATTATGCCACCCTGGAAGGTTTGGTGGTGTTAAAATAATCCCATTGATCAAGTCTAATGGCCCTGGACAAGAAATTCCAATCCCTTCGATTTTTTCTCCAAACCCTTTGATCACATCATTGATCTGGTTTAATGTTTTTATAGGATTTTTTGGATCTGATCCAAACTGAACTCTTTCTTTGATCTCATATTTCTCGTTGATCAGCGCAACTCTTGTATTTGTTCCCCCAACATCAATTCCTACTGCATATTTCATGATTTTCTTTCCCTCCTATATAAACGAAAAGGGGGACAACCGAAGCTGTCCCCTCTTTATGTTGTTGTTTGTAAATATCTTATTCGTAGTAATATTTAACTTTGTCTGCAGAATCAAATAAGTTAACTTTGTGAGCAATAACTTCTCTACAAGCTTTGATTGGTTCTGGATAGATTTCAAGAGGCTCTCTGTATTCTGGATGAGCATTCAATACTTCTCTACATTTATCATAGAATGCAACCTTGATATCACTTGAAATGTTAATCTTAGAAATACCGATTTTAACTGCTTTTGCGATTTCTTCATCTTTGTTGCTTGATCCACCGTGTAATACTAATGGAATATCAAGAGTATCTTTTAATATCTGTAAGATGTCAAGACGGAGTTCTGGTTTCATATCGCTTGGGTAGATTCCGTGAGCTGTTCCGATTGCTACTGCTAATGTATCAATTCCTGTTTTTTCAACAAAATCTTTTGCCTGATCAGGATCTGTATAGATAATTCCTGTTGTTCCACCTTCGATAGAGTTTCCTGTTGTTCCGATTGTTCCAAGTTCACTTTCTACAGATACGTTTGCAAGATGTGCAACTTCACATACTTTCTGAGTGATCGCAATATTTTCTTCATATGGTAGTTTAGAAGCGTCGATCATAACAGATGTAAATCCTGCCTGAATTGCTCTTACAACTGTTTCATATTTATCACCATGATCTAAATGAATAACAACTGGTACATCTGTTTTAGATGCTTCATAAATCATGCTCTGTATTAAACTGTTTTCAACAAAGTTAAATTCGTCTGGAGACATCTCTAAGATGACTGGGCTCTTCATTTCTTTTACCTGCTGCATAACAGCTTTTAATAACTGATCACTACCGATATTGAATGCTGGTACTGCAAATCCTTTTTCATCTGCTACTTTTAAAAGTTCTTTCATGTTCATTAACATAGTTCTATTTCTCCTTTTTGATGTTGATATCTTATAATGATTTTCCTTCTGATCCAGACAGGTGGATATATTTTTTTACTAATTCCTGGCTATCAATCTCCACCTGATGCATCATTACCCAATAATTGATGTCTGGATCTTTTTTAAGATGCTGTTTAATGCTGTCTACATTGGCATTCATAAAATCACATCCTACATTGATCTTATTGATTCCAAATTCAACACATCTTTTAATATTTTCATCACCAGAACCGCTTCCCCCATGCAGTACCAGTGGCATCTTTGTTTTTTCTTTGATTTCTTTTAGTCTCTCAAAATCAAATTCTGGTACATATCCTTCTGGATAGTTTCCATGAGAACTTCCAAAAGAAATTGCTAATGCATCAATTCCAGTTTCTTTTGCAAATCGTAATGCCTCGTCAGGATTAGTTTTCATATCATCGTCTGTATAATTATCGCCTTCACTAGCACCCATACATCCGATCTCTCCTTCGACACTTGCATCGAACTGTTTCGCAAATTCCACGATTTCTCTTGTCATTCGGATATTACCTTCCAAGTTGTATCTGGAAGCATCTACCATAACACTGGAATATCCATCAACTAATGCTTTCTTTAACAATCCGATTTCTTCCCCATGGTCGAAATTTAAAGCTACTTCAACACTTGCTCTTTGTGCCAGTTTCTTGACGATCGGTGCGATCAAATTGCTGTCACAATGATTTACCATATGTTCCTGTACGATATTGATGATGATCGGTGCTCTTAATGACTGAGCTGCATTGATCACCGCTCTTGCTGTCTCAATGTTAAAGCAGTTGATTGCCATGACTGCATAATTGCCTTCATTCGCACGTTTTAACATTCCCTTCATTGATACATACATAGCTTATCTGTCCTTTCTGATTTTATGAAATAGTGAATCCTGATAAATCAAGATCTTCTTCTTTTTCGTCAACCATTGGTTCGTCTTCTTCTGTTTTCTTTTTCTTGATCAGTACAAGTAAAACACCTGTAACTGCTGTTCCTGCTAACAGTGCGATAAGTGCTGCAAGTGGATTTGACATTGCTGGGATTACAAATACACCACCTGATGGTACTTTACTTCCTACATCAAGACTGAAACTGATCGCTCCTGTAACACCACATCCTGTTGCTGTACAGATAACTGTACGAATGATATCATTCATAGCGATTGGAATAACTCCTTCAGAGATCATGCAAAGACCCATTGGGAACGCAACTTTAATATTTTCTTTTTCCTGTGCTGTATAAATGTTCTTTTTCAGTAATTTTGATAATACTAATGAGAATGTAATTCCAAGTGGTGGAACCATAGCTGCTAATACTTTGATCGCTTCTGGTCCTGTGATTCCTTCTAATAGTAATCCATCACAGATTAAGTTAGGTACTTTACTGATTGGTCCACCGAAGTCGATACATCCAAGAGCTCCGATGATGAATCCATAAACTGCTTTTGAAGACTGGTCAAGTCCTGTAATAAAGTTTGTTAAGGCTTTTGTTGCCATTGTAATTGGTGTTCCTACTACGAAGAACATGATAAGTCCAGCAATGATTGCTGATAATGTTGGTACGATCATCATTGGCATTAATGCTTCTGCCCATTTAGGTACTTTTAAGTTATTCTTAATGAATAATGCGATGTAACCTACTAAATAACCACCAACCATTCCTCCTAAGAATCCAGCTCCTAAGAATGAAGCTATCTGACCCATTAAGAAACCAGGTGCAATACCGGGTCTGTCAGCAATTGAGTAAGCAATATATCCTGCGATAAAGGATGGTAACAATCCCATACCCATAACACCAAGTGTTGTTAATGCACTAGGAAGTGTCATCTTAGATAATTCAGTTACGTTTTCTCCTCCCATTAAGTTACCGATCGCAATCAGTAATCCTGATGCTACAACTAAAGGTAACATATAGGAAATGGCCGTCAACGCATGACGTTTTAATTCCGCTCCAATTTTTTTCATTGTTCTCTTCTCCTTTAAGTATAGTTTTTTGTTTCTCTCTTATTTACCTAATTCATTTTCAATCTTTTCAATCAATTTCTTAGGTGCTTTTACACAAACATTTGTAGGAACCTTAATTGTAGGTTTCCCTTCAAATCTTTCTGTTCCTGTGATCGCAATATCAATTGCAAGAATTACAACATCTGCTTCTTTGATTTCTTCAGCTGTTAATTCATCCTCTGTTCCGATCGTCCCCTGTGTTTCTACTTTGATTGTGTGCCCCATGCTTTCAGCAGCACGGATTAATTTTTCTTTTGCAATGTAAGTGTGGGCGATTCCTGATGTACATGCACATACAGATACGATTTTCATAACTTACAACTCCTTTCTTATTTTTCCTTTGGTTGTTTATTACCTCTTTCTTTATGTTCTAATCATACACCAGGTTTCCTTACTATGTTCATTAAGAGAGGGCTTTTTAATGTGGCATTTTTTCCATTTCATTATGTCATTTCCCTATTACGGGCATTTTAATTAAGGTATTTTTTTGTTTCACATTTCACAATGGAAACATTTAAATGCGGTAACTTTTTATTTATTTTTTACATATAACAACGCAAAAAATCCCTACTCAAAATAGAGCAGGGATTTCAAAAATTATATAGAGTGTGAGGAAGCTTATTTATGCAAAGACAGCTTTTAAATCTTCTACTGTACCAGCATTCAGCAGAGCTTCTACTGCATCATCATTACCTAAAGTTCTTGCTACTTCAGCTAATAATCTTAAATGTGTTTTTGCATTCTCATTATCATTGCCAACCGCAAATAAGAAAATCAATTTTACACCTTTTCCATCTAATGTTTCCCATTCAATCTCATCTTGAACTTTACCAATTGCGATTCCTACCTGAGTTACAGAATCACTTTTTCCATGAGGGATCGCTACATAATGTCCAATTCCTGTCTGTCCTTGTGATTCTCTTAAATAAATATCATCTATATAAGAATCAACATCCGCAATATAGCCAGCATCTTTTAGTTTTCCAGCAAGATGTTCGATTGCTTCTTTCTTGTTCTTCGCTGTCATGTTTAAATCAATAACTCTCTCATCTAATACACTTTTAATATCCATTTTTAATTCTCCTTTTAATTTCTTTTTTACTTATTGAATTAGATACTTATACAATTCAATATTTGATTTCATACTCTTTAACTTTTGTAATTTTTCTTCTGAATCGATCAGTGTTACATACTCTTTATAGAACATCTGAATACGACTGATCTCGTCTCTGGTACTTAAACGAAATGCTAACAAAAACACAACCTGTACCTGTTCATTGTCCCACATGATCGGATTCTTCAGTATTGCAATTCCAACCTTTGATTCATTTACTGCTGTCGGTGAACCATGTGGAAGACTGACCCCATTTCCAATCGTGGTTGTTGTCTTGCTCTCTCGATCCATCACTGAATCATAAAATTCCTCAGTCACAACATGTTTTTCTTCCAATGCCTGACTCATTGTTTTTATACATTCTTCTTTTGTTTTCACTTCTAAATCTGTAAATATAAATTCCGGTGAAAATAAAATAAAACATTCTGGTGAAAATGGCGTTGCATTTTCTATCATCATAGAATTCATACTATCTAAATATGTTCTTAAAGTAGAAATTCCTGTTTCATTTAAGATATTCGGAATAACAACAATTCTCTTATCTTTTTCTTTTCTGTCTTCCGTCGAAATAATAATGTCATAGTCTTCATAATCTATTATCTTAAAATCATGAATACTTACAAATTTTATCTCCTCAATCTCTGGCACAGATTTCTTAATCTTTTCTTTCACCAACTGTATGTGACCCATATTAAAATTAGAAACCATCACCGTACGATATTGATGTTTTTTTCTTTCGATCGCTGCCTGAATATATAAGACAATATATCCAATCTCATCTTCTGTAATCTGAAGTCCATAATATTCTTCAAACAAAATACTGATTGCCCAACTTGCACGAAATACATTTTTATATTCTTTCTTAATAAAATCAATCAACGGATTTTTTTGCTGCGTTCCATAACGAAGTCTGAAGATTGTTGGACGTAAATGAATGATCAAGCTTTCTTTTACCTTTTGATCTGTTGTAAGATCTACATCCAAAATATCTCTGATAACTTTTAACATTCTATCTACAAAATCAACAAGTTTATTATCATATTTTTTTACTTGACTTAACGTCACATCAACATCTGATATTCCAATAAATTTAGAACATAGTATCTGAATGGACAAGAATAAAACATCTTCCGTTAAGAAATGTACATGAAAAATTTCTTCCAGTTTTTCAAAAATCGCCACTGTAAACGAATATTCATTATATTTTTTCAGAATTTTTAATTCTTCTGAATAATAATCGCTGACTAGAGGCAATGCCAATTCTTTTCTTTTGTAGGCAATACAACAATAAATTAGAATCTCATAAAATGATTCATCCGTAAAATGATAATTCCATTCATTCTCTGTCTGAATAATGCATTTTCTGATGGCTGATACATCGATCGTCGAGAAGAAGTACTCTATATTCTCCTGTATCTCTTCTCCTGATTTCTTCATCATGATCAGATTCTTTAATGCAACCCTATATTCGTTTTCTTCGCTTTTGAGACGATACCCTTTTCCTCTTTCATTGACAAGAGAAATATGATATACTGCCAACCATTCTTCACATTCCTTCAATACTTTCAACATGGTTGGAACACTCAAAAATAATTTCTCCGCTAATTTCTGTGTTGTCATTGTCTGCCATGGACGCAGATTAAAAAATACCTTTAATGTCTCATTTACTCTATCTCTTGGATCATAATTTCCTACTTGCAGATTTTCATCTGATAATATTTTCTGTATTTCTTCTTTTTGATTTTCATTTGCTTCTAGCCAAATTCCAACTCGTGGTTTCCGCTGTATTTCTCCAAGCTTATTTTGTAATAGGAAGTCACTCAATTCATTTAAGCGATTTCTAACTGACTTCTCAGACAATCCGATTTCTTTGGCAATCTTTCCGGTTGCAATGATCTCGCCATCTGAAATACAATCAAAAATCTGTTTCATATAAAATTTATCTTTTGAACGTTTCATATTGTTTATCCTTTCAAATTTAATGACTTTCTTTTTGCACCTCCTGTTGTTTAACTTGAATTTAGTATAGCACGAAACGATTCTGCCAACTTATCAAGAACAGGCTTTTTAATGTGGTACATTTTATCTGATACAAAAGAAATCCTGTAAAATTCTTTTTGAAATATGGTAATTTTAATTAAAAGAAGAACTTCTGTTTATTTTCTAGTTCTCCTTTTGTGTAAAATATAAAGGGCAGAATTCTATCTTCTACCCCTTATATTTTTATATCATTATTTCACATGTCCTTACTAACAATAAAGACAATCCCTATTGGTATCTTCACTTTTCCTGTTGTAATTTTATCATCAAAAATAAGTCTTTTCATAAAGTTGAATACTATAGCTTTGATAAAAATACATGCTTTGATATTTTTCTTATATCCATTTTCACATTGACATATTGTGAGGCAGAAATAAGTACTTTATTTTTGGATGAATATTTTCTTCAACAACTTTTTTAAAATCCTCAGATTTTTATTATTATAATCTTTATTTACTTGGTATTCTATTGATAATTTTTCACGAAATTGCATGCCACCTTTCGGTGCCTCATACCAAGATGAATAACTTGGTTCTTGTAGTTCCTTTTTTCATCTTTAGCTTTAATATAATATTCTCCAAATCCAATATCTACAACGTTTGATTTATCCGTTATTCTTTTATTTCCTATGATTTTTTATCCAATGGAATATATTTAATGCTTTCAACATTTGATACATCTTTTATATAGAAGGATAATAAGCTATTTTCCATATCTTTTGATTTTTATCATTCGCAAATACATTTTCTGTCTTTCCACTTAATATCAACATACCTAATAAACATATAATTACAACTACATATTTTTTATCTTGTTTTCTTTTATCATGATTTTTCATATCCAATCGTATGTTATCAAGCAGAAAATATCTCAAATAAATTCTCTGCTTGATTAAAATCCTTTTATTATCTATTTTTATAAACCTTCTAATATTTTCCTCACATCTATATCCTAAAACACAAAATAATAATGCTTGTATTCCTCTTCCTACTGCATTATTAATGTCTGGAGTTAGAACAATAAAAATAAAATAAGATAACCAATTCCTATAATTAAATATCTATTATTTTTTTATTTTTCAATTCATTTCACCTACCTAAAACAAAACAAATACAATTAATCTTGCTCCTATTCCAGCAAATGTTTTGGAATTCCTACTTTTGTAATGCATGCTGAATTGCGTCTGTAATTGTCCCTCTTCCATAACCATTACTCACATTGATATTATCTTCCTTTAATGAAAATCCCGAAACCCGCATAAATGCGTGGTTTCGAGACTTTAACCGAAAGCGATAGACGGGGCTCGAACCCGCGGTCTCGACCTTGGCAAGGTCGCGCGTTACCAACTACGCCACTATCGCATATAATGACTGTTCCTTTTCAGAACAGTCATTATTTTACCTTATTTATAGTTTATTGTCAATCATTTTTAGTGAATATTATTTCACCGGGCAAGCCGCTCCGACATATTCCATCCTGTTTTCCTTCACGCTCGTAATATCCGCATGTTCTCCACAGACACGACAATTCTTATTCTTCGATGGAAATTTAACTACTCTTGTATTCATCGTTAATCCATCCATCACAAGCATCTTGCCTGTCAGCAATTCCCCGATTCCTAACAGATACTTGATCGCTTCTAATGCCTGAATACATCCTATGATTCCTGCGACTGCACCGATAATTCCTGCCTGACTGCAGTTTGGCACAGAACCGCTTTCTGGTATCTCCTCAAAGATACATCTGTAACATGGCTGGTCTTCTTCTGGAACATAGGTCATAACCTGACCTGGAACTGTAAGATTCCTGCATGACAAAATGGTTTCTTTAACAACACACATGTATCATTGATCAAGAACTTTGTCTCAAAGTTATCCACAGCATCAATAATAAAATCGTATTCTTTGAACAATTCTTCTGCGTTATCCGCATATAAATATTCTGGATAGGTGTTTACCTTGATATGCTCATTTAATTCAAGTATTGATTTCTTTGCTGATTCTGCCTTATTTGTTCCTTCTCTTTGCTTGTGTGAATGATCTGTCTCTGTAAGTTTGACACGCTGACATCATCTGCATCCACAATTCCGATCGTTCCAACGCCTGCTCCTGCAAGATATAAAGCCGCTGGTGCACCTAAGCCGCCAGCTCCGATGATCAGAACTTTTGATTTCTTTAATTTCTTTTGTCCGTCACTTCCTACCTGTGGCAGGATGATCTGACGATCATATCGTTTAACCTCGTCTGGTGTTAATTCTTCTGTAGACGAAAACAGATGCAGTCCGTCCTTTGAAACGTCCTGCATCTGTTCTTTTGGGATGTCACATGTAATAACCATTCTCGGTAACCGCCGGATAAGTTCAAAGCTTCATACCCTTCTTGTCTTAACTGTTCGGCAATTGGGGCGCTTTTCTCTCCATAGTTGCAATATACGATCAGTCTCTTATCCTTTGGAAGTTCCTCGATGTGAGAGAAATCACCAGCCCATTCGTAAGCCTTCGGTATATGTCCATGCTGGTATGCGATCTCACCTCTTACATCTAGATAGATATAATCATCATCGGACAGTAATTCTACTTGCTGTACCGTGATATCCATATTCTTTCCTCTTAATCTTAATCCTATTCTTCAGCAAATAATGCTGTAGATAAGTATCTGTCTCCTGAATCTGGAAGTAATGCTACAATTGTCTTTCCTTTGTTCTCTGGTCTCTCTGCAAGGATCGTAGCTGCTTTTAATGCTGCTCCTGAAGAAATACCAACTAAGATTCCTTCGCTGTGTGCGAATGCTCTTCCTTCTGTAAATGCATCTTCATTCTCGATTGTGATAACTTCATCATAAATCTTTGTATTCAGTGTGTCAGGTACGAATCCAGCACCGATTCCCTGAATCTTATGTGCTCCAGCTGTTCCTTTTGATAATACTGGAGATGTTGCAGGTTCAACTGCTACTATTTTAACATCTGGGTTCTGTTCTTTCAAGTATTCACCAACACCTGTTAATGTTCCTCCTGTACCAACACCTGCTACGAAGATGTCTACTTTACCGTCTGTCTGATCCCAGATCTCTGGTCCTGTTGTTGCTTTGTGTACAGCTGGGTTTGCTGGGTTTACGAACTGTCCTAAGATGACTGCTCCGTCAATCTCTTTTGCGAGTTCATCGGCTTTGGCGATAGCACCTTTCATTCCTTTGGCACCTTCTGTTAATACTAATTCAGCACCATAGGCTTTTAATAAGTTTCTTCTTTCAACGCTCATTGTGTCAGGCAGTGTAAGGATCGCTCTGTATCCTTTTGCTGTTGCAACTGCTGCAAGACCGATTCCTGTGTTACCACTTGTTGGTTCGATGATCGTTGATCCTGGTTTTAACTGACCTTTCTTCTCTGCATCTTCGATCATTGCCAATGCGATACGGTCTTTGACAGATCCTGCTGGATTTAAGTACTCAAGTTTTGTAAGGATCGTTGCGTCTTTCACTCCTGCTTTGTCTGCATATCTATCTGCTTTAAGAAGTGGTGTTCCTCCGATTAATTCTAATGCACTTGCTGTAATCTTACTCATAATTCTAAACCTCCATAAAAGTTGTTGTTTTATTCCGTTTTATTTCCTATTTTTCTACTAGGTTTTCTATGTTTTAGATTATACAACCACATATCTTTATTGTCAACATCTTTTGCATTATTTCTGTTATAGGTTTTTCTTTTGATTTGCTATAAGTTCTCTTTATATTTTTATCCACAGATTCTTATGATCTGGAGATCAAATGTTCTTGCAGAAACACTCCAATTCCATCGTGATCATTGTCTTTGGTAATATGATCTGCAACACTTTTTTTTTTCACTTCCATTTGCCATGACGACTCCGACTCCTGCATGCAAGGTCATATCATAATCATTATCTGCATCTCCAAATGTGCAGAGATTTTCCATCGTAAATCCATGCATCTCCATCAGTTTTGTAATCCAAAGGATTTTGAGATTCTAGGATCCATAAATTCAAACAGGTGTTGCGTCGTTTGAAGACTTGCACATTTGAAACGTTCATTTTAAAGGTTTTGCTCTCTCAATAACTGCCGGCATAGTTTCTGGTTTGCAAACAATAAGAAGTTTTAAACGATCTTCTTTTAAATACTCGTCAAAATCAATGACTTCATATGGAAGCTGATCACCTTTAGATAAAATTTTAATAAGTTCATCTTCTTTCGGAGTATACAAAACTCCATCCCCATGAATTGCAAAATTCACATCCATATCTTTATAATGCTCCATGATATTTGCGATCAGGTTTCTGGAAGGGCAAAATTTTCTTCATAATAATCGGTTTTGTAATCATAAATCTCACCTCCGTTGCTTCCAACGACCATATCAACAAGCCCGCCAATTCCCCATTTTCCAAACAACCTTTTACACTTGGAACATCTCTTCCTGTTGATATTCCAAACAAGATTCCTTGTTCTCGAACTTTCTTTATCGCATCAATTGTTTTGGTGGTAACGATTCCCTTGCTATTTAACAGTGTTCCATCAATATCACACATTATAACTTTTATATTCTTCATAACGTTTCTCCCTTGATTTTGTTCATAAATATTATTTTCTACCAATTTAACATATTCTTTCAAACTAAATAAGTCCCAGAACAAAACTTTACGCTTTTTCTGAGACTTATGAATTTTATATATTTAGAAATCAGATAACAATTATTTTAATTGTAACATCGCACCTCCAAATTTTTGAATCTTCTGCATCATTTTTCAAATCACTCCTTTTCAAAAGTTTATTCACCTCGTACTTCTGCAAATACCTCTTCCAGTTCATTTAATAAATCTTTGACATTCTCAATTCCGACAGACATTCTTAACACACAATCCGTGATCCCGTTTTGTTTGCGGATATGTTCTGGAACGTCTGCGTGTGTCTGTGTCATTGGATATGTGATCAGTGTTTCCACCCCACCAAGACTTTCTGCGTATTTGATCATTCTTACTTTTCAAGGATATTGATCGCATATTCTTTCTTCGTAAGTTCAAATGTAAGCATTGCACCAAATCCTCTTGCCTGCTTTTTCATAATCTCGTATCCCGGATGTTCTTTGAATCCTGGATAAACAACTTTCTTTACGATATCCTGTTCTTTTAACCATTTTGCGATCTCGATCGCATTTTCCTGTGCACGGTCCATGCGGACTCCTAAAGTTTTGATCCCTCTCTGGATCAGGAAACAGTCAAATGGTGCTAATCCGGCTCCTGTTGTCTTGATCAGGAAGCGAAATCTTTCACTGATATCTTCTCTGTTTGTAACTAAGAATCCAGCCAGTGTATCGTTGTGGCCTCCAAGGTATTTTGTTCCGCTGTGTACAACAATATCTGCTCCGAGATTTAATGGATTCTGGAAATATGGAGATAAAAATGTATTGTCAACGATCAGAAGAATGTTATGTTTCTTTGTGATCTCAGCTAATGCTTTGATATCTGTGACGTTCATCATTGGGTTGGTTGGTGTCTCGATATAAACTGCTTTTGTGTTTTCTCTGATATATGCTGCAACATTTTCCTTGTGGCAGTCTACACTGGAAAATTCGATTCCGTTTTTCTCAGATACATGATTAAATAGACGGATGCTGCCGCCATATAAATCTGCATCCACGATCAGATGATCGCCCGGTTTGAATAATTCCATCATCAATGTGATCGCTGCCATTCCTGATGAAAATGCCAATGCATCGATTCCATTTTCCAAAGAAGCAACTGTCTTCTCCAGATGTTCTCTCGTTGGATTCTGCAGGCGGCTGTAATCATAACCTGTACTTTGTCCGACTCCTGGATGTGCGTATGTTGCTGACTGATAGATTGGGTAACTGATCGCACCATAGTGGTTGATCGAATTTTCTTCCTCTTCTAAATGAATACATTTTGTCTCTATTTCTCTTGCCATATATATCTCCTGTCTCATCCTATGTTTTATTCTATCTCAAATTAGTTCTATCCAAAAAAATGTAAGAACAGCATATAACTCACTGTTCCAAGTAAAATGCTGATCAGCGTATTATGTTTCCATCTATAGCTGACTGCGGTAATTGCCGCTGCGATCAGTTTCCATAAACCATCTGCCATAAAGTCATCCCCGACATCTTTCAGGCAATACACGATCAGTACTGCCATGATCGAAGATGGCAACACCATTCCTAATCGTTTGATCTGATCTGGAAGCTCTTTTCCTTCCTGAAATACAAGAAAAGGGAGGGATCGAAGTCCAAATGTGATCACGGCAGAAACGAAAATCGCGATCAATGCCATTTTTGTGTTCATTATTTTGCCCTTTCTGTATAAATTTCCTGTTGTTCACTATTCCAGAAGATTAAAACTCCTGAAACGATCACCAATGCTGGCAGCATAAATGCGGTCTGTCCAAAGATCAGTAATGCGATCACTGCGATCAGAATTCCTGTGATTGCTGGAAAATGCTTGTCCGCTTTCTCCCATTGATCGATAAAAATGATGATAAATAATGCAGTCATGCAAAAATCGATTCCATTGAGTTCAAACGGGATCAGCTGCCCGATCAGTCCGCCCATCACTGCTCCAAACATCCAGTAACATCTGCTGAAGAATGCAACGAGAAACATCTCTTTTCTGCTGTCTTCATCTTTGTCTTCGATCGTGCAGTTTACTGCATATGTTTCATCTGTCATCGTATGGATCATATAAAGTTTCTTTCTTCCCATCTTACGGAATGTCTCCAAAAATGAAAGGCTGTAGAAACTCTGTCTGCTGTTCATCAACAAAGCTGTCACTGCGATCGTGACGATGGATGCCCCACTGCTTAAAAATGTAATCAGGACAAACTGAAAAGCTCCTGTATACACGGTAAGGCTTGTAAGAAGCGAATAATACCACGCAAATCCTGCATTCTCCATCATCATTCCATATGCCATACTGACAAATATATAGCTGCACATGATCGGTATGGATTTCATAAATGCTTGTTTTGTTACACTTTTTACGCCTTGCATAAATCCTTCACTACTTCCCCTGCGATGATCAGTCCTGCGACAGATGGTACAAATGCTGTACTGCCTGGAATCGCTCTTTTTTCTGTACATTTGTGCTGTGCTCCTGGAGGGCAGATACAGTTTGTTCTGCAGCTGTTTGCCATATCATCTTTTGGTTTGATCGGCATTTCTTCTGAATATACAACTTTTAATTTCTTAACTCTTCTCTTCTTTAACTCTCTTCGCATAACCTTTGCAAGAGGACATACTTTTGTCTTATAGATATCTGCCACTTTAAACTGGCTTGGATCTAATTTATTTCCAGCTCCCATACTGCTGATGATCGGTACATTCTTTTCCTTTGCTGCCATAACTAATGAGATCTTTGCTGTCACTGTGTCAACGGCATCAACGATGTAGTCATATTCCTCAAATGGAAATTCATCGGCATTCTCTGGTAAGAAGAAACATTTATGAACGTTGACTTTCGCATCTGGGTTGATCTCTAAAATACGGTCTCTCATCACTTCTACTTTGTATTTTCCGATTGTTTTTCTTGTTGCGATGATCTGGCGGTTTAGGTTTGTTAAGCAGACTTTATCATCGTCAACAAGGTCGAATTCACCGACACCGCTTCGTACTAAGGCTTCGCATACATATCCACCAACACCACCGATTCCAAAGACAGCAACTCTGCTGCCAGCTAATTTATCGAGTGCTTCTTTTCCAAGTAATAGTTCTGTTCTTGAAAACTGATTTAACATTTCTTTCTCCTTTTATTTAGAATAAAAAAGCGGATGCTTAGCATTTCTATTCTTGTTATGCTGCGCTTCCGCTGGTATTTTTGTATTTCCTACTATTTCTATTGGTTTTATTATATGCAAACGATGATTGGATGTCAAGACTGGTGTTGTTATTTTTATGTGTCAACAAACGATTGTTAAACTCCTTACAAATTCAACATTTTGTAGATTTCTTCTTTCTCTGCCTCTGGATTCTCTTTTATTAATGTATAAATAGGTTCAATTACTATCGTATCTTCTTCTGATTCTTCTGCAATCTGTGGCAAAGTTTTATTTTTCAAAATTTTCTTTTGAACTAATGAAATTAATTTTAATATTTCTCCTTCCTTACGTCCAATCCTCTGTGCACTTTGTATCTGACTTGCTCTGTCACTCTCTGCCATCTCTTCTCTCAGATACAAATATCTTTCCCTCTCATCCTGACTGATCTTTATCATCTCTTCCAGCGCCCTTTCCATATACTTATTACCTTTTGATTCCTGTTCCAATTCTTCCCATGTCTGTGCAGCTATCAACTTTGCCCATCGATATAATGGTTTTTTCTTTTGTTTCTCTTTTACGTACTTTAGTTTCTTCAATTCTATCATATGAAATTGAAATTTTCTACTATATATCTCTTTGGTTTTTTCATCCATCAGACTAAATTTATGGTAATAATTCGGACTTATCATTTGATTAAAATTTAAAATACCAACATGAATACATGGTGGAATTTCTCCATAAGGATGTCCTTTTTTTAATCCATCTGTAAACATTCGACAATTATAAAAAAGGCTTCTCTCTGTCCAATCATCTTGATAGGTGTTTTGCATTTCAATGTTAATCTTTCTGTTTTGATTTAAAATCAATTTGATGTCCAGAATTCCTTCTTTTTCTTCATCATTTTCTCCCAGTGTAAATGGATCTGTAATTTCAATTTTTTTGATTTCATATTCTTTTAAATCCAGCAATGCCATTAGAAATCCTTTTACAATTTTAGTATTTTTAAATATTTTTTGAAATGCATAATTGTTTGTTAGTTTTACTGTTATTTTTTCATCACTAATCGCTCTGATCTTTAATTGTTCATCATTGATTTTATTTTTTAGCTTTTCTGTCATATGTATCTCCTTATGTTTCTTTTATTTACATGGATTTATTTTACATTATTATACATTTATTTACAATATGTTTTTACATTTTATTCCATATATTTTAAATTCTTATTTGTAAAACAAAAATAAGGATATGAGTGTGAATTCACTTTCACGCTCATATCCTTATTTCTCGTAATCATTTCAAAAAATTCGATCATCTATGATAACATACTATCTCAGAAAAAAGCTGCTGATATACCCATTCTTCCAAGATCCTTTGATAGCGATTTTACTGCTTGCTTCTAAATGCATTTTTTCTCCATCAAATTTATATTTATAGATACTATCATTACTTAGTATATACAAATAGTCCTCTTTTGTTTGACATTGAATTACATTATGCTTGAATTTATAAACTTTGCTTTCTCCTGTTTGTAGGTTTAACAATGAAATTGCTTTTCCCATTCCACTGGTTAGATCACAGTGTGTAACAAACAATTTATTTTTATACGGTAAAATTTGCTGTGGATTTATTTCTTTTAATTTGAGCTTGCTGATCTTGTCTTTTTTTAAATCCATCTGATACAAGATTTTATCTGTATTTCCTGAAGAAAAATAGAGATTTTTATCATCTGAATAGAAAAACACGGATTCATCTTCGCTGTGATTTACCTTTATTTCTTTTACCTTCTTTAATGTTTTCCGATCGATCTTCATTAAATAATTAATCGTTCCTTCTTCCTGATCGACCTGTTTTTCTACATAAACATAATTCCCTGCACAATGTAAATATCCAAACATTCCAACAGATTCTTCATATCGCTGTATCTTCCCCGTCTCTTCGTTATATTTTGTCAGAGTCGATACACCGTTTATCCAGTTTGTTGTATAGATATCACCATCCTTCTCATCAAAAGCAAAAAGTCCCGGCCGTCCTATTTTATATAACTTTATTTTTTGTGTATTATGATCAAGCTCCATTACTTCTTCTCGCTCATTTACATATGGAACTCCTTTTGGGATCATATACACTTTATCATTCACTGTCTTTGGAATATCATACTGACTCGCAATATTTCCGATCTTCAACTTCTTTTGTCCTGTTTTTTGAAGTTCGTCATTATAATATAAAATATTGCTTTTATCTTTATTCCCTATTGAGATAATGACTCCAAGTTGATAGGAATTATTTTGTTCTGGTTTGTAAAAATATATGACAGCCGATACAATGATTAGAATACTTATTAGAATTATGCTTCGTTTTTTCTTCATATCAAATTTCTCCTATTTTTCATATATCTTATAGGTCTTACTTGTAGCTACTAATTCTGTTGGATGAATTGCATCTCCAAAAGCATCTGTATTTAAATCTATTTTGTATAAATCCTTATACCCTGCCCAAACTAACTGTGAACAATAAAATTTTTTGCGTGTCTTTACATCCAAATAATTATAATTATATGGCTTTCCTATCCTTTTTTTACACCAATCAGCAACCTTTTCATCATCTTCTTGTTCCGTTGATTTTACTGTTACTCCGTAACATGTCGTTTTTGTTTTATTCCAATCGTTTTTACCTTTTACAACTCCTTTAGATAACGATTCTATAACTGAAGTTTTTGTATAAATAATTGCTGCATGCCCTGTAGGAATTAGATCTTTATATTTATCTTTTGTAACTAAAATAACCCCCTTTCTTGTTGGATAAACTCCTGTTGGCCGTCTCTCTGCTTTTATATTCTCACTTCCATCATAACTCTTGTCTTGAAAAATTCTCTTACCTTCTATTTTGCTCTCAACCTCTTCTAATGTCTGTTGATCAAATATTGCTTCTCCATTATCTGCTTTAACTTGATAATTCATAAATATCATTGCTGTGCTCATTAATAATAATCCAAAAACTATTTTCTGTTTAATCTTAAACATATTTATTCCTCCTCATATCATACAAATCACTTTTCTATCTATTAGTTATATTTTTGTTAATATAAGAACCCATATAATACAATACTTTTTTAAGTAGTTTTTCTATGTATTATGAATTATGCATTAGCCTCATTTATCACAAAACATTATATGAACTTATTTTTAATGTTGGATATTAAAAATATTTTTATTACATTCTTGATTTCCCAACACTTTTACTGTAATATTTTAATATCCATGTGATACGACTATCTGTTACCAGATAGATGGCTCCACCCATTGTATGACATGGATTTTTCATATTCTTAAATCAACTAGCCTTGTTTTTTCTCATTGATTATATCAATTACAATACTCAAAACCAAATACAATAAAAATAGAACTATATCCTGCACTATAATTTCTTGTCTTGTATACGGAATATATTTTTGTGAGCTACTTAAAAAGGTAACAATTCCTAGAAATATTACCAATTGAATTATATTTTTACGAAATGTTTTTAATCGCAATTTTTTTTTCATCCTTTTGCTCCTTTCTCTTAACCAACAACATATCTTACTTTATTCATACTCATTACTGATTTATGAATTTTATAATATACTTTTATTCCTTTCTTTTTATAATAAGCTTTATGAACCGCCTTCTCTAAAGCTGAATATCCTCCATAGGATGATGCCAAGGAAACTGCTGAAAGCCCCCATCCACATCCAGGTACTGCTGATATCATTAGAGAAATTGCTGTTGTTGCAACTTTTGTCTTTTTTAACCCCTCTTTATACAAATACTTTACTCCTGAATATTTTATATATCCACATTCAACTTCTGGATAGTAAGCGCTATTAGCTTTTCTAACTTTACTTCCCATGTTATCATTAGAATTACAAACCCTGCAAATTATTGCTATCGCTGCGGTTATTCTTTTAAACTTCTCATGACTATACCTCCTATATCATACAAATCATTAGTTACCGTTTCTAGTTACCATTTGCAATAATATAAGAATTCATATGATACGATGCTCTTTTATGAACACTGGCTCCACCCAATATATTACATGAACTCTTGCTATTATTTTTCTCCTCCTTTCCTTTATTATTTTGTATAATTTCCGACTACATGTATTGTACTGTCGGATTTATTTGTAACAAAAACACTGTATTCCCCTGTTTTTTTTATATTAAATGTCTTTTTTGCCATATCTGTTGTCTCTACATACATTCTTCCTATACTTTTTGCTACAATTCCTATACGTATTTTCTTTGTTGGAAACACACTTGCCTCTACAGTAATTTTACTTCCTGCATTTTTATGAAATGTTTTCGTTTTCTTTTCTGTTTTTAGTCCAACTTTCCAGTTTACATTAACTCTTGTAGCAAATGGTAATATTTCTTGATTTTCCTCTACTTCTTCCTTATATCCATTTTCTAACATCCAATTAGGTGAAAAAATAATATCTTGTTCATTTTCTTCTGCAGCTACTGGAATATTTAAATTAATTAAATATATTACACTAACAAGCACTATCATTAATACCTTTTTTACAAACATCTTTTCTCTCCTCTACTCTTCTTCCGTTATCACCATATAATGTCCACCCGCTATCGCTTTTTTCGCCCCTAGATTTTCTAAAAATACCCGATACCGTCCATCTTTTTTTACCTTTAAGTGGCTTACCAGATTTACCCCATTCTCTATATAAGTTTCCTCTCCATCCTCATCAATAATTCCAATTGCTATATGTGTTTCAGGGTGTTCTTCTTCAAACCCCATACAGGCAGCCACTTGAACACAAGTTCCCTTTTTTAAGTGTCCTTCTTTTGTCTCTATTCTCTCTTTCGGCTTGATCTTCCATGTAAATGGTTTTCCATCATTCTCTTTTAATCTTTCATTTTTTATCATGCACTTTTTGATTCTGGTTTTATCATACATTCTATACTTTGCTTTCTGATCCTTTATATCCCCTTCCGTTCCAACATTGATTTCCTCTCTTGTTTCATCTGCAATCTTATCGTATGCCTTTACAAATCCTATCCCTGAAGCAAATACCGTAGTTGCACTGAGTATGATCATTCCAAATAAGACACTTACAGAAATTCCTCTTCGCAACCTTCTTTGTTGTCGATAAGATTTCATTCGTTCCATTCGTAACTTTAATACTTCCTTACTCTCATATAACCCCGCTGTTGTATATCTTCCATATCTGATCTCTTCCATAGAAATATCTATGATCGTAGAAAAATATCCCTTTACATCTGGCAGATATTCACATACTGTCCTGTCACAGTATGTTTCTCCCCATTGATCTAATTGATAAAAAACATCCTTTAACGCAGGTTGAAACCAGTATATACAACAGATAATGTTCGCCAAGTGTTTCCAAATGAGATCATGATGTTTATAATGAATCAATTCATGTGTAAATATCATATTTAGCTGTTGCGGATCATAAATTCTTGACAGAATGATTCTTGGTTTCAAAACCCCATATAACATTGGTCCGCCTGCTTTTTCTAAGATCACTACTTGAATTTCTTTATGAACCCCTAACTTTTTGATATGCTTTTACCATACTTTGAATTTCATCTCCACATGGATCTGCATTTAAAATATCCTTCCTTATTGCTCTGTATTTCTCTAGAAATCTGATCGTAAAATGATCGTTCCAACCAGCCAGATGATCATCAAAATTCCAATGACCCACTTGATCGGACCTGTAACTTCAAATACATAAGTACTCTTCTCAAATCCATTTGCATAGATCAACGTGATTGGTATGGCAAACATCAATAATACCATCTTCCATATCAGATAATTGATATCAATATATCCCTTTGTGTTCTATCAAACGTCCTACAGCCTTCCAAAAGATATAAGATCGTTCCAAGCAGTGTACATAAGAATATTCCGCTAAATATTTTTATTATGATTATCATCAAAATCAAAGTCATCTAAGATCCCTCTTAACTCTTCCCCGTCTTCTTTTGTCAGTTTCTCTCCTAATGCACTTACTAATCGTTTTGCAGATCCGTCAAACCAACGATCTAAAACTTTCTCAGCTTGATATTTCCCATATGACTCTTCATTGATCAATGGCTGCACATATGCTTTTCTTCCTTTCTTGGTAACTTTGATATATCCCTTCTCTTCTAGCCGGAACAGATATCCGCGGATACTTGTTCTTTTATAATCTTTATTGAGCTTTTCTTTAACCATTTCTATCAGATCAAGAAAAGGAACTTCTCCTTGATAATTCCAAATGCATTGCATGATTCGTTCTTCTAGTCTGGTTAATTCTTCCATTTTCGTATTCCTCCTTTCTTTTATGTTCTATTTTTAGGTTACTTCTATTTTAACATTGTTTTGTACTTAACACAATATATTTATAGGTTTTTCAATAATAAAAAATCGCTGAATCCATATAATTCATATGAACTCAGCGATTTATCTCTTTTCTTCTTTTAGTATACAAAAATGGGAATCTCAGGCAACCTTGAGTATCTGTCTGATCACGCATCCAAAACCGTCAATGCCATCACCGCTCCAACAATACATAAGATTCCCACAACATCGATCATTCCAAAGGCCTGTCCAAGCACGGTTGCGGAAAGAATCGTTGCAACCAGCGGTTCCACGCATCCAAGCATACTTCCCTGAACTGGTCCTAACATAGAAATCCCATGGAGATAACAGGAAAACGCCACGATCGTTCCTAAGAATACAACTCCAATTGTCATTGCAACCGTCATGATATCCCAATGTCCTGGGACACTCCATACTTTTGTAAATGGAGTTACCAAAACTCCACCGACAAACATTCCCCATCCTGTTGTCTCTAAAGTACCAAATTCGTCTAATAATTTCTTTGGCTGCACGTTATAAACTGCAAAAGCAAAAGCGGATAACAATCCCCAGAATAATGCTGCATTGGTGATCACTAAGTTTTTATACTTCCATGTGTTGCAAGCAAAAGATTCCTACGATCACAGTTGCCAGTACAAGCACTTCTTCTTTCTTTGGAAATCTTTTTTCCACTAATACAAAGAACACCATAATTAAGATTGGTGCAGAATACTGAAGAACTGTCGCAGTTCCCGGATTTGACTCCTGAATGGCAAGGAAGTACGTCATCTGACACATAGCCATTCCAATCATCCCGAAGATCAGCTGATTGACCGCTGAATCTTTTCTTTTCCATACACGAAAAATTGAATTCCCTTTTCTCTGATACATAAGCAACAGCAGGCAGATTCCTGCTCCTAATAATCTGACTGTCACAAGCCACGTAGCCGTCAGATCTTTTGCATCAAATAAATATTTCCCCATCACACCGGACATGCCCCAGCAGCATCCTCCTGCAACTGTGAAGCAGATTCCTTTTAAACTTCGATTCATAAATACATTTCTCCTCGTATCTGTATTTTTATCTATTCTTCTGTGAGTAAATTATCAAATTCACATTTTTCAAATTCCTGAATGGAAATATTTTTCTTGTTTGGATTGGCGTATACAAAAGTCTTATCTACATTTTCTAGGTAATTTTGAATCTTATCATTTGTCGCACTGATGATTGCCTGGAATCCTAGATTCCTGATCAGGTCAATACAACTTGCAACTTTCTCTGCATCCATCTTAGAGAATGCTTCATCTAAGACAACCAGACGGATGCTTGGATTTCTTCGTACTTTTGGTGAAAGATGAATTCCATAGGCCTGTGCAAAACTTGCGAGTAATGCAACATATAATGGGTTCTGTCCTTCTCCACCAGAGTTTTTCTTGATCATCTTACTTAATCCGATCGTCAGTTTTTCATCACCATCCACAATCTGTTCCATATCAAAGGACAGATATGTACGATAATCAGAATATTTCTGCATATCACGTTTCGCATTCTCAAGTTCTTCACCGGTTGCACCTTCTGGCGGGATAAAGATCTCGATTAATTCATTCATCAGTTCCCCGTATTTATTCTCATGTTCCATAGAGAAGAGATTCATCTGGTCATCCATCGTTGTATTTAAGACAGATGGGTCGATATTCAGGGAATCATCCATAAACATTGGATAATATTTACCATCGGCTCCTGTATTTCTTGTGATCTTAAATTGATATTTGTCTTTCCCAAAGTCGAGTCCACTGATCATGCGGTTTAATTCATCCCTGCGCTGATAAGCTTCCCTGATCGCGCTTCGAATCTTGTATACAAAGTCATCTTTGAAATGTTCCATTGCTGTTTTGGCCTGTTTTGCTGCTTTTTCACGATACATTTCCATGTGATCAGATGATAATTCCTTATAAAGCTTGTCATACACATCATTATTCTCATCTACTGCTGAGAATGTGCGGTTCGGATATTCCCTTAAATATGCAGTTCTGACTTCCACAAGCTTTCGATATTCTTCTTCCTTCTTCGTTCCGGCATCATAGTATTTCCTTGCTGCACGTTTTTGAGGCGTTCATAGTCTTCTGTGTCTGTCTTCTCGATCTCCTGTGCAAACTGCTGCTCGTACTCTCCATTTGCCGGCAATTCATTCTGTGCACGGATCAATGCTTCATTCTGGTCAATGATCTGCTGTCTGCATTCTTTTAATGCATTCTGTGTTGCCCAGATTGCTTCTTTCATTGCATTGATCTCTTGTTTGCAATCTTCCTGTTTTAACCTGTTCTGGTCTCTTTCCTCTTCCAGACCTTTTAAGGCACCTTCTCTTAATTTTGTCAGCTGATTTTCTAAATCTTCGTATTCTTCCTGACGTTCTTTCGCACGTTCCAGTGTTTCCTGCTGTTTTAAATATTCTTCGGCTGACTGTGGAAGATATTCATAGTCCAAAATAACGGCAGCACTTAAAACTTCTTTTCTAATGGATCTTTTTTATCAAAGATCTTATCCTTTTCTTTCTCTAATTCTTTGATCCTGTGGCGTAAACTGTTGTCTCCAATGTAGGAATTTCTTGTGTACTGTTTTGGATCTAATCGTTTTAACTGGAAATTTTTATAAAGCATTCCATCTGGTGTGATACCAGTACGGCAATTTCTTAATTCATCGATCGTCTCACATTTGATCACACGCCCGATCAAGGATTCTATCAGCTTTTTCACATAAGACTGTTCTGCAAGAACTTCTTCTGACAATGCATTTTCCTCAACCTTCATGTCCTGCTTATCAATCTTTTGTGTGTCTGCAATCGAAATTCTCCAGTATTTCTTCTGATCCATATCACGATAGATTTCCATGGCATCCTTGACGTATTTTGGTTCCACGATCAGTGTTAATTTATTCGATCCTAAATATCCTTCGACCGCTTTATGCCATCTCTCATCTTTCATATCTAACAGATCGGCAAGCACATTTACCTTTACAAAATCACCACATTTTTCGCTTAATTTCGTCTGTAATTCATATCTTGCATCCAGAACTTCTTTTGGATACGCTTTGTTACCCTTTTTCAGTTCTTTCAACTCATCAGAAATGGATTTTTCCTGTTTCTTTAAGGTTCTTAGTGCAGACGCATTATCTTGTCGTTCTTCCTCAGTTTCTTTTCTTAAGATATCCAATGTATGTTTTAATCGGTTTAGATCATCTTCTGTGATATCTCCCTGTTCAAATTTCTCGATATCCCAGATTGCCTGATTTGGCGTAATATCGAGATCACACCATTTTTAAGTCTTTTGATGTCTGTTCCCAACGCTGTACGGAATGATTTAACTGTCCTAACAACTCCTGAACATCCTTTTTCCTTGTTGCGATCTGATCGTATCCACTTCCTGCGATCTGTGCTACCAATGCATCGTATTCTTTGGCGAGTTTCTCTAGTTTCTTCTCAAGAACTGTTTCATTCTCTTCCTGTGTCTTTAGATCTTTCTCTCCATCTTCAATCTTTTGCTGTAATAGATGAATATCTGTTTTAATTTCAGGACATCCAGTTTGTTCATGCGGTACTGACAATAATCCTGTTCCTCTTTTTGGTCTTGAATTTAACGAAACTTTCTTTGATCTCTTCTAAGCTCTTTGCTTCCTTTAATGTATCTTCGATTCTCTGACGCATTCTTCCATACTGCATCACGCTTTCCTGCATATCTTCAATATGAATGTCCTGCTCCATACAGATGTATTCTTTCACAAAATCTTCGAGCTTGATATTCATTTTAAATGGGATCGCGCGTTTAAACAGTCTTGGGAATTTCTCCATATCAAGACCGCCAAGATAGATGTCATACATCTGTTTTCTAAATCTCTCGTTGCTTGTTCCAAAATAGAAATCTTCTTTTTGAAGTTTTTCTGCATATATTTGCGGAGTTCGAAATTGTCATCGCATGTTCTTCCGTACGGTAAGCATTCTCTAAAATGCCACCTTTGTGCCAGAAAAATAATCTGGATGTATCATTTCTTGCTGTATCTACGTCAAATACAACTCCCAGACATTCTTTTTCGTCAGATTCTGTCTGTGTAAATTCAAGAACGATCGTTGTGGAGAAGTTTTATTTCTCAAATAAGTAACTTCATCTTTCTCTCCAACCGCAACCATTCCTCGCAGGTATTCGATCAGATTTCGATCGGAATCGTCTGCTGCCGCCTTATTAAAGAATCCACGACCATCTGTATTCGCATATAAAACGATCTGCATCGCATCGATCACTGTTGACTTTCCACTTCCAGAATGTCCGGTAAAAATTGATTCCATCGTTGAAACTTAATATTTTCTGATCTATATAATGCCAATTATTCAGGCATATCTTCGATAATGCCAGAAATGGCTGCTTCGTCTTCGTCAAACTCACTGTCTACTTCCTCCTTGCTGAAACTTTCGATCAATCTGCGGATGTCATCTCCTAGTAACACGACATTCACGCATGGATAGATCATCATTCTTGTCTCGTCATTTAACTCTTCTAATACATCGAGTGGTTCGATGATCTGATATTTCTTTAATAATGCGATGGAACGACGCATCTCAGTGATGGATGGCAAGGTTCTCATCAGATGGAAATCATTGATCTTTTCATGGATTTCTCCTAATGATGTATACACACTTGTATTCGATGAAGCCTCTGCCATATGTTCATCGTATAATAATTTTAAGATCAGAAGATAAATGGTTGATAATCTGGAAATCTTCTCTCCGATCAAAGTTTCTCCTTCAATATAAAAGACTCCAAGATGCAGATTTTCTCTTAATTCGATTCCTGAAATCTTAAAATATTCTCTTAAAAATTCCTGATGCAGGTCAATGGTTCTAAATTCTTTATTGTATACAAGTCTTCCGCTCTTTTTATCATATTTTCTTTCTAATACAAATGTCTGTTTTAACAACGTACGGATCACTTTCGTGACCGCATTTTTTCTTCGTCATTCAATTCTTCATAATACGGTATCATGATTTCGGTTTCCTCCTTACAAAAGTTAATGCCGGATAGCGGTAACTTCCATTATCGATCAATTTATCGTCTCTCTCGATCACTTTATATTTACTGTTTCTTCTCGTGCTGTAATCGTAGGCAAGGATTAATTTCTCAAAGGACTCTTCATCCCTGATATCAATATCCTTAACTTCCATATGGTCATCATGCATGTAAGCTTCAATGAAATCTTCAATCTCAGCCTGTTGGTATCTTGTATGAATCTTATTTAATCTTAAGACATCTTCTCTTGATAATTCTTCCTGCTGCTTTTCTTCTTCTACCTGACTTGCAAAATCTCTTCGTTTTCTCTTCTTATACAAAGACTTCTCTGAAAGCACTTCAAAATGAGAGAGATTCATACTCTGTCCGACCTTCTCAATCTTTTCCTCGCTGTCCTTAGAATCCCCGATCGTCTTTAACAGCTGGATCATCAGACCTCTTGTGTCGGATTCTCCATTCAGCATGTAATTCATACGTGTTACAGTTGCCCTGATATATTTGGAATGTTCTTTATCCATATTGGAAATTCGATGTTCTATGTCATCAAATCCACGCTCGATCGCATTAATGATACTTAAAACATCTTCGCCTTTTTCTTTATCTGCTTTCTTCTGTACCTGTTCCATCCATGGAATATCTTCTCTCATTTCTCTTAAGCATCGTTTGATATCATTTTTATATAGGTAGAAGTTATCATTTGTCTTTAAGATATGATATTTCTTCTCAACGATCTCCTCGACGTAACCTTCCAAATGTTCTGCCAGCACTTCTTCATATGATTTCTGTTTTAGCAGTCGGCTAAAGAAATGGTCCATGTTGTGTAACATATCCTGCAAGGCTTTATTTAATTTCTTTGTATTAACAAGCGCTGTTTTTAACATGGCTAAGTTCATCTTCTTATCATGCCAGAATGAAAACAGTGTTGCATATACATTCTGGATATAGATCTCTGTGTCATCCGTTGATGGGTTGACTAATTCTTCAAATGCTGTTAAAAATACGGCTGCGTAATCAGGAATGATGATATTGGTGGTTAATGTTGAGAAATCTTCGATCCTCTTTAACCAGCCTGTCTTGATCAGCCAGTTTAAGATCCTGTTTGGCGGTGTCTGGCTTGCATCATTTTCTGATTCAAATTCTTCAGGAGATAACCAGATCCGCTGGCTTTCGTTCCAGTCTTCTAATACCTGAAGGCATACTTCTTTACTTAAATAATAATTGTTATATTCATATTCTTCGTTGATCTTCAGCAAGGCTTCCATATAAAGTTCTCTGTTCATCGAACGAAATAAACTCCAGAATGAATCTGGGATATCATAGGCAAATTTCATAGGTAACTTCCTTCTTTGGTTGTACTTTATTCTCTGACTCTTTATTTTAACTGATTCGAATGACCTCGTAAAGTGATTTCCTATGAAATAATAATTGACACAAGTCCGAAATCGGACTATAATTATTATAATCTTGTAGTCCGATTTCGGACTTGATATAATTATTATAAGAAAGGAAGTCACTATGGAATCGAAACAAAATCGTGCCTTAAAGGAATTTGATTCTCTCTATAAGATGATCGATGATGTCTATCATGAGATCGCTCTTTCCATGCATCTTACAGATTCCGCATTTCTCATTTTATATTGTCTGTTAGAACTTGGAGATGGTTGCTCTCAGAAAGATATCTGCAAACTTTACTCCATCTCAAAACAAACGGTGAATTCTTCCGTAAAATCATTAGAAGATAAAGGAGTTTTGATCCGTAAAGCCGGCGTCGGAAGGGATATCCACTTATTTTTTACAGAGTTTGGACGAGAATTTTCTGAAAAACATATCGGTCCTGTCTTTGATATGGAAAATGCTACATTTGAATCTATGGAGCCTTCGAGTGTGAACAGCTGCTTTCTCTTACGAGAAAATATGTTCAGATTTTAAAGAAAAATATGAAACAATATGTCTTAGAGGAAAAGGAGTTTTAGTTTATCATGAAGATTCAATTATCAGATCATTTCACTTACAAACGTCTGATCCGTTTTGTATTTCCATCGATCATTATGATGATCTGTACTTCGATGTACAGTATTATTGATGGATTATTTATTTCCAATTTTGCAGGAAAAACAGCATTTGCTGCGGTCAATCTGATCCTTCCTGTTGCGATGGGTGTTGGAGCGATCGGATTTATGATCGGTTCTGGTGGAAGTGCGATCGTTGCAAAACGCTTGGTGAGGGCAAAAAAGAAAAAGCAAATGAATATTTTTCTATGCTGATCTTTACTGCTTTGATCGGAGCTACGATCCTGTCTATCTTTGGATTTATTTTTATAAGGCAGATCTGTATGGCACTTGGTGCGCGTGGACAGTTGCTTGAATATGCGTCTACTTATGGACGTATTATGTTTGTATCACAGCCAATGTTTATGATGCAGACGATCTTTTATAACTTCTTTATTACATCTGAGAAACCTTCTTACAGTCTTCGTATGTCTTTGATCTCTGGCGTGATCAATATTGTGTTTGACTATCTCTTTATCGGTGTCATGCATTATGGTGTTGCCGGGGCTGCGGTTGCAACTGCCATGGGTGAGTATGTTGGCGGGCTTGTACCGTTGATCTATTTTGCACGAAAGAATAACAGCAGCCGTCTTCGTCTTGTGAAACCTGTCTGGAGAAAAGATATTTTATTAAAAACCTGTTTAAATGGTTCTTCGGAATTTATGACAAATGCTTCTTCTTCCATTGTAAATATGCTTTATAATACACAGTTAATGCGCCTTGCTGGTGCAGATGGTGTTGCTGCTTATGGTGTGATCATGTATGCGAACTTTATCTTTGCTGCAATCTATCTTGGCTATTCTATGGGAAGCGCTCCGATCACCAGTTATAATTATGGGGCTGGAAATCATTCGGAATTGAAGAATATGTTGAAGAAGAGTTTGTCTTTAATTGCTGTAACTGGGGTTTGTCTGACTTTGATCTCTGAGTTTTTGCCCATCCGCTGATCAATATCTTTGTTGGATATGATGCTGATCTGTTTGCTATGACGTTACATGGATTCCGGTTGTATGCATTTGTGTTTTGATCAATGGATTTAATATCTGGGCTTCTTCGTTCTTTACAGCTTTGAATAATGGGGTTGTTTCTGGGATGATTGCATTCCTTCGAACTTTGTTGTTCCAGATTGGGTGTATTATGCTGCTGCCACTTGTGCTTGGATTGAATGGAATCTGGATGGGAGTTGTTGTGGCGGAGATGTTGACTTTAATTGTTACGATTTATTTTTACGGAGTAGAAGGAAAGTTTATCACTACTAGATTTTGTAATAGTGTTTCATGTATGTTAAACGGTATTAGTTGATGATTTTGTACTTATTAACAGAAGTTTAGATAAAATCTACAACACCGATTTGTTGGGATGTTTGAAAATTATCTTATCTTAATTTCTACGAAACCTTAAATTGCGAGAATTTTCAGCTATCGATTACCTAAATATATAAACCAATACAGTAAAACATACACATCACCTTAAATTTTCCAATCTTGTGAATTGTCCACTCTATATACTCGAAATCTACAGTTGGCCAACTACAAAATCAAAATTTCTCTTCAATTGTAGTAATATCCGCATTTTTTCGTTATATGTCACCGTGCCCAAAACCACCAGAAGCATATTAATAACAATCACAGCCAACAATATAAATCCAATAACTTTCCATATTCTTTTACGCCGTCTATTCTTAAGCGCCAATTGTTCACTGATCTTCGCAAGTTGTTCTGATACTTCATTCTTATTGGTTTCTTCTTTTATTTCACTACCCAATAATTCACTCACGTTAATCTCTAATACATCCGCTAATTTTGATAACATATCTGCATCTGGTACGGATAATCCCTTTTCCCATTTGCTGATGGTTTGTCTTACTACGTGAATTTTGATTGCTAATTCTTCTTGTGTGTATCCTTTTGCTTTTCTTATTATTTTCAGATTCTCATTAAACATAATTATTGTCTCTCCTTATATTTTGATGTATTGAATTTACACCAAAATATGTCGTTGCGGCAAGCAACGTGGGTTAACATTATCCTTTTATCATCTCTAACAATTCTGGTATATCATTTTTAATGTTTCAAAGACAATATTTAAATCAACATTTCCATAATCGTGTACAATACGATTTCTCAATCCATACATAGCATTCCATGGAATATATCCTCTTTTCTCTTTATACTCATCCGACAATTTCTTTGCATTTTCAGATAACTGAATCATTCGAAACAACATTGAATCCAGTAATATTTCATTTGCATTCAATTCTTCTATATCTACATCTTTCATATGTTGTACTATAAATTGCAAATCGTTTCGTATTTTTGAATGTAATAACGATCATTCTTTACATTATCCATATATTTTTATCCCATCTTTTAATATTTCTTGTGTTAATTCTAAATTATCTTTTAATTGATTAATTTCTAAAACATCTACTTTTTGTGTAGTGCTTCTCTAATTTCTTCGACTAATCCATAAAATTTTAGTCCTTTTACATTTGCTGAAATTAACAGATCCACATCACTGGTTGGCTTTGCTTTCGATTTAGCGTAAGATCCAAAAGATAACAAAATTTACATCATATTTTTGAAATACATTTCCGCATTTTTCAGTTATATATTCTATATCAATAATTCCATGTTCTTCGTCTATTGGATTTATTTCTGAAAGTTTTTCTAATATATATTTGTATTTCAAACTTCCTTGTTTTTCTCATCATTCTCATATGATTTATAAGAACGTAAAGATATTCCTACCAAATCAGCAACTTGTTGTTGTGTCATCTTTTTCAGTTCTCATTTTTTTAACTCACCCATCATAATTGCACCTCTTAATTTATAATAGTGCAATTTTTGCACTTTGTCAATTCGAAGGTGCAAAATTGCACCATTATTTAAATTCTATAATAGGTATTTTTTCTTAATAAATTTTTTATTCTATGATCATGGCTGGCTTATCTGCATATTCATCGAGAAAAATCAATACTTTCTTGCCGTATAAAAGATTTAGATCACTGGATAACTTCCTTGTAACCTTTGCATTCCTTATAAATCTACTTTTGAAATTCCTTCCGCAAAACCTCTTTCGGTGCCTCAATCTCATTTGCCAATGTATGTTCCGTTAATTCTGACAAAATTTTTAATTTCTTATTGATCATCGGGCGCATGCAGTTTGGAACGTGTTCCTGATGGGCTCTGTGAATTGCCACACATTCTTTGCAATTTCCATGATATCTACAGGCTTTTGACATGGGCAGTGGTCTTTGTCTGCATATTCTTTTCGAAATTCTGATGCGAATTCTTCTTGTAATCTTAAACCTTCTGCTCTGTTTCCTTTGTGGAATTCTTCCATTGCTGCGATTTCTTTTCATTATATTCGATTTTCATATACTATACCTACTCCTTTATCCATATGGATTTTCTTTCAATTTGTATTATAATAGAATAAATGAAACGATGCCATGATAAATAAAAATATAATGAAACTGGAAAGAGATAATCTTAAAAATGAAACGAATTGATTTTGAAAATGGGTCTGTAACCCAAAATATCTTTGCAGCAGCACTTCCTATGCTTGTTGCTCAGATCTTAAACTTATTATATAACATTGTTGACCGTATTTATATCGCACGAATCCCACATATTGGAACAGCTGCACTTGGTGCTGTTGGACTGTGCTTTCCGCTGGTTGTGATCATTACTGCATTTGCTAACTTATTTGGAAGTGGTGGAGCTCCTTTATTTTCGATCAGCCGAGGGCAAAGAGAAATAAACAGGCTGTCCATATCATGAATACATCATTTACTATGGTTTGTTTTAGTGCTGTCGTATTGATGATCATTGGACTTTTATTTGCACGCCCGCTTTTGGTATTATTCGGAGCTTCCAAGGATGCTCTCGTTTATGCTTTTCCATATATGATGATCTATCTGATCGGTACACTGCCATCTATGATCGCCATTGGAATGAATCCATTTATTAATGCACAAGGATATTCAACCATCGGAATGTTTTCTGTTGCGATCGGTGCCGTTGCCAACTTACTGCTTGACCCATTCTTTATTTTTGTATTAGGGTTTGGCGTTCGGGGTGCTGCGATCGCAACTGTGATCTCACAATGTCTTTCTGCTTCTTTTGTGTTATTTTTCCTTACAAAAAGCAGAATTAAAGGTACGTTTTCTTCATAAAATGAGCTGTCAGAAAGTTTAGGATATGCAAAGAATATCATCAGCCTTGGAACTGCCGGATTTATCATGCAGTTAACTAACGGTCTGGTAAGTATTGTTTGCAACAATGTACTTTCTGTGACTGGCGGAGATATTTATATCTCTGTCATGACGATCGTATCAAGTGTACGACAACTTGTGGAAACCCGATTTATGCCATGAATGAAGGCGGTTCTCCGATCTTAAGTTATAACTATGGTGCCAGACGTCCAGCTCGTGTAAGAAAGGCTATGATCGTTATGTCTGCTATGATCCTATGCTATACAGCCGTTATGTGGAGTATTATCATTTTGCTCCTGGTACATTGATCCGTGTATTCAGTTCTGATCCTTCACTTGTAAAAGATTCCATTCCTGCATTGAATCAGTATTTTGCTGCTTTTATCTTTATGGATCTGCAGTATATTGGACAGACAGTATTTAAATCTCTAAACAAAAGAAACATGCGATCTTTTTCTCATTGCTTCGTAAGGTATTTATTGTTATTCCATTAACTTATTTTATGCCTTATGTATTGCACATGGGAACTTCCGGAGTATTCCTTGCGGAACCTGTTTCTAATGTGATCGGTGGAAGCTTTTGCTTCATTACGATGCTTTGTACTGTGCTACCTGAACTTAGAAGAATGGATAACTGTGATTGATCTTTTTATGTTAAAATTTTCTCTCCAGTTCATCCATCTCTGCCATGATCTCCGCTTGCTGTTCATCAAACAAAAGCCCTCTATTATACTGGTAGTACTTATCACATCCATTTTCCTTGATAAACCAGACACTGTAATAATTAACATTCAGTTCTGTCACAAATACAACCATTTCCTGACTTTGTCCAAAGGCTTCTTCCATGAAGTCAAATGCATTGTCTAGTGCTTTGGTTGTATTCTCTATCTGCTGTTCTAATTTTGCTGGTTCTTTCTTGAATTCTTCTCTCACACGTTCAAATTCTGCTTCTGCTTCTAAATGTTCAGCTTTGCTGATCTGTTCGTATGACTCCAGAATCTTGATCACATCAAGCAGCATATGTTCCTGTGCTTTTCCAAGTTTCTCTGTCTTTTTCTTTTCGTCGAAATCCTCATGGATTTCTTTGACTACCTGACTTAATGTCTTGCCTGTTTTAAGTTGTTTCAGCCAGCCAAATAATTCCGTAACATAAGCATCCTGTCGATAAGATTCAGCAAACATTTCAGACAATTTTCCATTTAACAATCCGACAACACTTAATTTCTCATCAAATGCTGCGAATTTTAATCTGCCGATCGTTTCCTGATTCCACTGTCCTTTTAAAATACGCTCGATTCCATAGTCTTCTTTGTATTTCTTATATAATTCATAATAGTTAGCAAAGTCTTTGGCGATCTTCAGGTGCTGTAAGTACTGAAATACCACTTCTCTGTCAATATCTTTTCCAAGTTCTTCGTAAACTTTTAATAACTGAGACAGATCTTCCCATCCTCTGGCTGTAACAAACGCCTTTCCATCAACTGTTGTTTCCATACGATAGAAATATTCTTTACGGATTTCAAGATATGCAAGGATTGCTGGGTGGATTCCTGCCTGATATGCGTATTCTTTCCACACTTCATAGTCTGCTTCCACATCAATTTTCTTCATACGGTCCAAGGTAACTACGTCAAAATCTCTGACAGATTTATTGTATTCTGGTGGATTTCCTGCCGCTACGATGATCCAGCCATCTGGTACTTTCTGATTTCCGAACATCTTACACTGCAAAACTGAAGCATTGTTGGTGCCAATGTCTCAGATACACAGTTGATCTCATCAATAAATAAAATACCTTCTTTATTTCCAGTCTGTTCAATCTTTTCATAAACAGATGCAATGATCTCACTCATCGTATATTCCGTAACAGAATATGTTTGTCCACTATATTCTTTTCTCTGATAAATGGCAAACCGATCGCACTCTGTCTTGTGTGGTGCGTGATCGTATAAGCTACCAATCCAATCTCACATTCTCTTGCGATCTGTTCCATGATCTGTGTTTTTCCAATTCTGGAGGGCCCATCAAAGGATCGGACGCTGTCTGATGGATGGTATTTTATATTCTCCATAATTATCCTTTGTAAGATAAGCTTCAATGGAATCTTTGATTTCCTGTTTTGCTCTTTTAATATTCATGTTCTTCTTCTCCTTCATCAAGATCTTCGGCATCGACGATCAATTTAACTGCCCATGGCGGTACATCCACATCTTCGTATTCTTCCTGCATAAAAATAAATGCTGTCTGATATGGTGGTTTCTTCTTTGGATAGGTTCCTTTTCCATCTGTGAAATAGATCAATCCCTTCAGATGATAAAATTCACCCTGTTCGATCAGATGATTCACATATTCAAATGCTGGCCGGAAATCTGTCCCACCTTCTCCGATCAGTTCCAAATGTTCCATATATTCTTTTAATTCTTTTTCATCTGTGATCTTCTGGTCGTTTTGTACCATCTCATCACACTGAATGATATGAATATTTACCTTATGAAAAAGCTCTCTGCTTCCGTTAACACACCATATGTTTCTTCCAGAAATTTCTTTACCAGATCACCAGAACATGACATTGATGTATCGATCACGATGGCAAAGTCTTCAACTTTCTTTACTTCCTTCCACTCCTGCGGCTCGATCAATGGCATATTTCCATACATAGAAAGCCCATAACTGTAAAATATATAGTCAAACGAATCTGGATCCACACTGACTTCTTCTCTTAAAACCGAAAATTTTCTTAAAATTCACGATAATCATAACGGTCTCTGTTTTCTACCTGTACCTGTCCGATCAGATCCCCTGCTTGTTGTGACTCTTCACTGGAAAATGTCTCCATATCTGTTTCCGTTTTTCACTGATATTCTTCCATTTATTTTCTACTTCCTGATGAAGATCTTGTTTGGGATCTTCTGGCCAATACTGGTGGTCATCTACTCGAAATTCCATCTGCAGTTCTTTTATTTTCTTCTCTTCTAATCCAAAAGAAACCAACTGTCGATAAATCCCTCGGCTGTCAATACTTTGAGGTTCCTCTCAAGCTGCCCGTAAATGTCTTTGCGCAGCCTTGTTTGCACCATATGGATACATTTTAAATGCCAGTGATCAATAATTGATTCGACTGCGATATCACAAGAAATATTCCATAGAGTCTTATCTCTTCCTTTTCTTCTTGTCACATGATGTAAAATGCAGTGAAGCACCATATGAAGATATGCACGATTCATCCGGACTCTGTTTTGCCTGTACATGCCTCCTAAAGCCCTGGATGATAAAACATACACATTCCATCCGTTCCAACACCATTTACAGAAGGATCGATCACATAAGCAAAACTGCTTAATGCCACATCTAAAAACGCATATGGATATATAATTCATTTCTTGTCGTCGCAAGGATCTTTGTTCCAAGTTCACTGAGACGCTCATTGATATTTTCTTCCATTATTCATTTCCCTTTATCTTATCTATAATTCAAATGTTTTCTTTTCTTTGGAAATCTCTTATGCTGTTCGTTCATCAAAATACTTAAAAGTTCTGTTTTCTGCTTTCTGGATGCCCAGTCGATCGCTGCTTCGATTCCTTCTTTACTGAAATAATTCTTCTCAGCCATCAAATTGATAAATGGCATCTGATCTTCTTCTTTTAAATAATTCATCATCTCACATTGGTTCTGCTTTACATAGCCCTCGTATTGCATCCATGCAAAATCTGATACCCCGTATGGCATTAACATACGCCCAACTAATATCTCCCATACAATATCCAGATCTTCCTGAACTGCTGCCACTGGAAAAATATCATCATATTTACGATAGTCGATCTCTCCTCGCAAAAACTTTGGCGATATTGATATCCTGTTCCATGAAAATGTGTCTCCACAATTCTTGCTGGTGTATTTTCCACAGCCTCTTCATAATACTCTGGATAAAATAAACGACTTTGTTTTTCTTCTTCTTTATAACGGATATTTACCTGCAATGGAAAACGAGTATCTCTTACAACGTCCCTTAAAGCACTTTTTTATTCTCATAAACATCATAGTAGATCTTTTGCAACTTGCATCCTGTAAAATTCCTGCTCCTGTTCTTAAAGAGAATCTGAAAACCCAAGTGTTGTCAGATTTACACATCCATAAAATGCATATTTCCCTATTTCCACAGTATCCGGTGGCAGATAAACTTCTTTTACTGCCTCCCCGCAAAACATCGGTTCATCTTCACTGCCCAAAAGTCTTCGCCGATCATAATCTCTTTTGCTTCGTCTTCTTTTCGTTTATGTGCAGAAAATGCATAATCACCAATCTTCGTAACTCTTTTTCCATCAATTTCTGACGGAATCTCTACTTGATCTTCTTTGCTGAAACAACGAAGAACTTCGATTCCTCCATCTTTTGCATCTCTGTATTGTATCTTAAGCATCGTCTTTTCCTTCGCCTTTCTCCATGTATACACTATCCTTATTATAGCTGACTGACAGGAAATATCAAGAAGCGTAAAAGGAATTTCCCATCTTCATAAAATGTAATATAATGCAGAAAGATACGATGATTTTATACACTTGTGATGATATATAAAGGAGATTTTTATGGAACGACTGATCGTTTTAGGAACTGGAAATGCACAGGCAATTCATTGCTATAATACTTGTTATGCCATGCAAAAGGTGAAGAATACTTCCTTGTCGATGCCGGCGGCGGAAATGGAATTCTATCTCAGCTTGACAAAGCTGGAATCCCTCTTGAAAGCATTCATAATATTTTTGTGACACATGCTCATAACGATCATATTTTAGGAATGGTCTGGATGATCCGTATGATCGCTACTTCTATGAACAAGGGAACTTATGATGGCACTCTGACAATCTACTGTCATGAAGAACTGGTTCATACGATCAAAACGCTGACAAAACTTACCGTTGGTAAGAAATTTTATAAGCATTTTGATGAACGTATTGTATTTCATGTCATTGCACATGGAGATACGATTCAGATTCTTGGAGATTCTTTTACATTCTTTGATATCGGCTCTACAAAGAAAAACAGTTTGGTTTCACATCGGTTATGGAAAATGGATTAAGGGTATCCTTTCCTGGAGATGAACCTTATCGTGAATCTCTTTATGATTTTGTGAAAGATTCTGACTGGCTGCTTCATGAAGCATTTTGTGTATGGTGAGAGGGATATTTTTAAACCTTATGAAAAACACCATAGTACGGTAAAAGATGCCTGTGAATTAGCAGAACATCTAAAGATTCCAAATCTGGTTCTATGGCATACAGAAGATAAAAATATGCTGCATCGTCAAGAAAAATATATGAAGGAAGGCAAGCAGTATTATACTGGAACACTTTATATACCTGAAGATCTGGATGTATTGAAATTGTAATTTGGAAAGTTAATGATCAACCTTCCATCAAATGATAAATAATCGCAGCTACAACATCATAGGCATTTTCCTGCAAATGTATTCCGTCCACGGTATACTCTCTTGACAACTGCCCATCTTCTCCGATCAATTTATCAAATACATCAACATATTCAAAGTTATCTTCTTTACACAATCTTTGTATTTCTGTATTGATCTTTTGAATCTCTTCATTGGATTTTCCTTCTGCCCAGGACGGCATCAATCCAATCCTTTTGGTATATGCCGGATACATAGATTCAATATAAATCTTTGTATCTGGCAATTGCTGCCGAATCCTTCGTGCAAGTCTGATTAATCGTTCTGCTAACACTCTTGCTCCTGGATACAATGACATCAGGAAATCATTTGCACCACCTTGCATGATAATGATATCTGGTTTATATGGAAATACGTCATAAGCCAATCTTGCACCCATCTCTGCGATCGTATCCCCTGCAACTCCACTGTTAATGAACTGTGCATCTATATCTTTTAATTTTTCCATTGGGAAATAGTCGGTCAGGGAATCCCCAAACATAACAATTGTCCTCTTCTTCTCTTCCATTGTCTACTCCAATACTTTTGTTTAAAATCCTCTTTTGCTGCATGGAAATATTTAATCCCTTGATCATAAACTGATTAATAGAACCATATTCTTCTTTCATCGTTTTAAGTGCTGCATTTAAAAATTCTTCTTTTGCCACAAAATAGCCCTCTATTTTTCGATTTTTCGCGATGCAATCCTGCTAAATGAAGTTTCTTTTTAATTTTTCTACTCTTGTGATCGCAGCTTTATTGGTCTTTAGATAATCTTCCATCACGTCATCTTCAGACACATCAAGCAAAATAAAATGGTTGCTGATAACAATCCACAACGGTCTTTTCCTTCTGTACAATGCCATAAAACCGCACCATTTTTGTATTCATAATCTCTCTGACTGCTTGTGAGATCTGCTTTCTGCAAAATTCTTCTTTGATCATCATCTTATAAATATCTGACATCTCTGGAAATTCTTCCATATGTAACATCTGTTTTCTTGTTTCCTGCTCCCGGCTGACTCCCACCATGCTTTCCATAAAAATGGAATATTCTCATAAACAGCTCCCGCCACTTCCAGATCTGGCTCTTGTTCTACTTCCATTGGTGTTCTTAAATCCAGAATTTTCTGTAAATGATATTCTGTTTCCAGTAAAATCTTATCTTTCTGCGTAATCCTTGATAAACGGTTGCTGCGGATCAGCTGTTTATCTTTGATCACTGCACCTTCTGTCGTTTTAATCCGCCAAGGTCTCTCGTATTATCTGCACCTTCCAGATAAATCTTCCCCATGTTACCGCCTCCATTTTTGTATGATCAGTTTTCCTTCTCTGGCTGTTCTTTCTCCAAGGATATTCCATCCATCATATAAGTTTTCTCATTTTTCTGATTCTCCAGATATTCTGTTCTGATCTGTGCTTTTGCTTCTTCATAGTCTCTCTTTAATTCTCTTGCAGAAAGCAGACGGCAGCCTTGTCCGCGGATAATGATCTGTTCCAATCCATCGGATGTTGCAACTGTTACATCGTATTTTCGTCCATGGGTATGAGCAAATTTTTCAATATACTGATCTGCTGTTTCTGCTTCTTTTGTGTAGACTACATGAATATTCATGTAATCTGTGATCTCTGTTTCATGTCCTTTCACACGATATGCATCAAACACAACGATCAGCTCCATGCCCTTCATTCCCTGATAATTACTCATCTCATCAAGTAATTTTCCTCTGGCTGCATCTACATTCGTATCTAATAATTCCTTCAGATCATCCCATGCGTAAATGATATTATATCCATCAACCAGCAGGTATTTCTTGGACATATCTCTTTTTACCGATGATTTTTCTGCAGATGTATGATAATCCTGTACAAGCCTTGCTGTTTTCTTCTTCTTCCATTTACTTTTATTATGCTGGTTTGCATAAAATGTTTGTTCAAGAATCCGATCGATTTCCTCTGTATCAATTGATTCTTCTTCAATATAAGCCCTTCGCTGTGTCAGTTCATCAAATTCCTCTTCCTCGATTTCTTTCGCAAGAACGCTCTCTAAATGCATATGTTCTGGTACCTCATTCCATGCGACATTATACCCGGCTCCATGGGAACAGAAAACAGATCCACATGGATTTTCAAGATCTCTATCTGGATCATATCCACTGGCTTCTATGATTTCTTCTTCATTATGGCAGATATCATATCCATTTAAGGTTGTAAATAATCTTCCCATACCTTTGGAATATGCTAATACTTCTTTTTGGTATCCTTGCATCGTAGAAACTGGTGCTATTCCTTGAAGCACTGACATCTCTCCTGTAGTATCTGGTGTATCAAACGTACCTTGCATCTTTTCAATATCTGTCATAGCTCTTCCGATCATCTGCTGTGGAACTTCCAGCCGGAACTTATAATATGGCTCTAATAAAACACTCTGTGCCATACGAAGCCCCTGTCTTACTGCACGGTATGTCGCCTGACGGAAATCTCCACCTTCTGTATGCTTCTGATGTGCCCGTCCTGCTGCCAGCGTGATCTTGACATCTGTGATCGGTGCTCCTGTTAAAACCCTCTATGATCTCTTTCTAATAAATGTGTTATGATCAGTCTCTGCCAATTCTTATCCAATACATCTTCGCTGCACTGTGTGTCGATAACAACTCCACTTCCCTCTCCAGCGGTTCCATCAACAAATGTACTTCTGCATAATGTCTTAACGGTTCAAAATGCCCAACACCTTCTACAACATCTGCTATCGTCTCTTTGTATACAATATTGCCCTGTCCAAATTCCACATCTACATCAAAGCGTTCTTTGATCAGACTCTTTAGGATCTCCAATTGAACCTCTCCCATGATCTGCACCTGAATCTCTTGTAATTCTTCATTCCAGATGATGTGAAGTTCTGGTTCTTCTTCTTCCAGCTGACGAAGTTTTGGAAGTATCACGCTTGCACTTGTCTCTTCTGGCAATATCATCTGGTAAGTAAGTACTGGCTCCAACACAGGTTCATATCCGCCCTGCTCTGCTCCAAGACACTGCCCAGGATCGTATCTGAAAGTCCTGTAACCGCACAGATTCTTCCTGCCTGCAGTTCATTTACTGTCTCATACTTTTCTCCCGAATAGATACGGATCTGATTGATCTTTTCATCACTTTCTGTAATAACTGTTTTACCTTTAAATTTCCACCTGTTACTTTCAAATGTGTCAGACGATTTCCATTTTCATCTCTTGTGATCTTAAATATACGTGCACCAAATTCCTCTGGATATTCTCTTTCTTCTGTATAAAATGCAAGATCACTCAGAAATTCATTGACTCCTTGAAGTTTTAACGCTGATCCAAAAGCATGGGAAAATCTTACGTTCTGCGATCATTTCCCGGATCTTGGATTCCGTGATCTCACCTGATTCCAGATAATGATCCAGTAACGCCTCATCTTCCATAGCGATCATCTCATAAAACTCATCACTGCCCTTTTCTCCAAAATCAATACATCCGCTGCTTAAACGTTCCTGTAATTCTTTCAATAATTGATCTTTTGTGTCCCGTCCTGATCCATCTTGTTAATAAATAAAAATGTTGGGATCTTATATCTCTCAAGCAGACTCCATAATGTCAAAGTATGGCCCTGCACACCATCTGCTCCGCTGATCACAAGAACCGCATAATCAAGCACTTGCAGGGTTCTTTCCATCTCCGCAGAAAAATCCACATGTCCTGTGTCAAGCAAAGTAAGATCCATCTCATTCATTGAAACCTCTGCCTGCTTGGAAAAATGGTAATTCCTCTGGACCGTTCTAGTTCATAAGTATCTAAAAATGCATCTCCATTATCCACACGTCCGATTTTTCTCAAATTCCCTGCAGTATATAAAATTGCCTCTGATAGTGTTGTCTTCCCGGCATCTACATGAGCCAGAATACCAGTTACTATGTGCTTTTATTCTTCATAAATTTCTTTTTCCTTTTTCGTATTCACTGTAAATAAGTATAACACATATCCTGTTTTCATGTTAACCGAATACATCCATAAGATTATTTGACAAATTTTTCTTCTATGTTATAATCAAAATTAGTGCTCTTCTTTCCATGTATACCAGAATCTGGTATAATGAAAGTTAATAAAGAGACGGCATACAAACCACAAGGCATACGAAAGGAGTTTCTTATGAGAGATGCTTTACGGGATGAAATGATCAAGAAAATATGCGTCAGAGATACAGATAATATATTAGATGTCGGTTGCGGTGATGGTACTTTTTACATGAACTGACACGCTGGAAGGATGTTGAAGGATATGGTATCGATGAATCTGAGGATAAGATTCTTATCGCAAAGCAAACTTGGCCAGAACTTCATTTTGAGACAGGTTACAGTGATTTTCTTTCTTTTGATGATAACAGCTTTCGTGTGATCACTGTATGTGACGATTTCCACACCTTTAAAGATCCACAGAAGTTTGTTAATGAAGCATTTCGTGTCTTAGTTCTGGCGGAAGACTTTATATTGGAGAATCTGCACTTCCTGAGGCATTGCGAATTGTTTCTAATATTCCTTCCTATCTGACTTCTGGTGATGATCGCAGACATTCTACTTATGAGACTTTAGAATATTTTAAAATGCAGGGCTTACCAAATTCCGTGTATATAAAAGAAACGTTTACTTCTTATCTCTGCAAAGAAACCATTAGAATAAATTCCAGAACTTAAAATGGAGCTGATACGATCTGTATCAGCTCCGTTCTTCTTATACTTTAAACAACCATCCAAGATATTTATCTTTTGTTATTTTTCTGATCGTTTTTTCCCTAAAAGTTTCTCCATCTTTTTCTTGCTGTATTGTTGATCCTTACCTTGTCATCTTTTGTTACGCATAGATCTGGGAACATGACACACCACCAGTTGTGCCCTTTGCTGCCCCCAGATCGATTCTTACTGCATCGTAAATACCTTCTGGAAATGTATATTGGCCATAGTTTTCTCTGGAAATTTTTCTTGTACAAAATGTACGTTTACCTTTTGTTTCACCTCTTTCTTTAATATTTCCTGTGCTGTATTTTTTATTCTGTTTTTGCATTTTTAAGATTTTAAATGCTTCTTCCTTCGTTTTGCTTCACTCAATTCTGGACTGATCTGATCGATCACGGCATCTCTTACTTTCAATTTATATGTCTGATCCATCCTGCTGTTACTATTAGCTCTCACATGAAATCGAATCAGATTGCTTTTCAGATTTTGCTGTATTATGTTATTGGATTTTCTTTGTCCTGCCACAAAAATCATACATGCTATGGCCAGAAACAGAATCCCTTTGATCATGTTTTTCTACTCATATTCAGAGGATGTCCTGTTTTTCTTTTTATACACAACCTCTTTCTAATTGTCTGAAAATTTATACAATATCAATAACATTTTCTTAAAATTCAGGGTTGACGAATCTGACCAGTTATAGTAACCTAATATCCATGAGGTCATATGACTGACGGAGCACGTGGAATCAACCACATGGGAGTATGATCATTAATCGCCGGCCGTCTGGGCAATCTTGTCTGGACGTGCGGCGTTTTTAGTTTGTTACTACATTTTTGACAGAAAAATATCTGTCAGCCCTAAAAATCACTCAATTTTTCTCTTTTTAAATTTTTCACTTGACACGCTCCACTGTCCAGATTTTCACTAAAGATAAAAAGAATCCTGATCGTTCAGGATTCTTTTTAATCTACATCTCATAAATAACACATTCATACGGTTTCATTTTTAACGTATTTCCAATGACAGTTGTCTGTTCATAATTCACAAATACAACATTTTCATAGTCTTCTGATAATTCAATATCTTTTTCCTTAGAACTAAAGTTACAGATCAATACCAGTTTCTGACATCCATAAGACCTGCTATATGAAAAATATGATCTTCTTTTTCATACATTGGTCTGAAATCACCATATGTTAGTATCTCATTATATTCTTCTGATTTATAAAATGCGATCAATCGCTTGTAAAAATTCAGGATTGATCCATATTCTTTTCTTCTTCTGCGACATTCACCACTTTATAGTTTTCATTAACTGGCATCCAAGGTTTCCCTTTTGAAAATCCCGCATTTTCTTCCGAACTCCATTGCATTGGTGTTCTCGCATTATCTCTGCTGTGATGTCTTGCGATCTCCAATGCCTGTTCTTTGGACATTCCTGCCTTCAATGCGATCTGATACTGATTGATCGTTTCCAGATCATTAAATTCATCATATTTCCATTGACGATTGCTCATCCCGATCTCTTGCCCTGATATAGGAAAGGCAGACCTCTCTCACAGAAAATGATCGTTGCAAGTGCTGATAAGCTGTAAAATCCATAATCTTCTTCTGGGATAAACAGACTTGCCCTCTTGGCTGATCATGGTTCTCAATGATATTCGCTTCAAACCCTGCCTTGGCAACAATCTCTTGATTATGAAAAGTTTCCTCTCTCCATTCATCAAATGGCTGTGGCCAGTCATAGTTCATATAATTTTTGCCTTTCCGATAGGCATGACATGGTTCAAATGCAAAAATCGTAGAAAAATATCCATCTTCACCGATAAATCGTGGAAGAATATCTTCTTTACAAACATAGCCTCCCCAACGGTCAGTGCATCATATGGTTCAAAGCAACGATGCTTCATCTCCATCAAGAAATCTCCGATTCCTTCGACTTTTCCTGTGATCTTATATACATCTGCGAGTCCATCTGGACCGTCTGGTTTCAGATCACTCCATGTCAGATCTTTCTTTATATTCATGATCGCATCAATCCGAAAGCCTGAAAGTCCTTGGTCCATCCACCAACAGATCATCTCATAAATCTTCTCACGAACAATCTCATTCTCCCAATTCAGATCTGGTTGTTCTTTTGCAAAAGAATGCAAATAAAATTTATTGTCATACCCTGGGATCTTCTCCCAGACACTGCCTCCAAAATAAGATCTCCAGTTGGTCGGTGGCTGCCCATCTTTCCCGTCTTTGATATAAAAATATGATCCATATTCCCCTTCTGGATCTGCCATTGCCTTCTGAAACCATTCATGTTCACTGGAACAATGATTCACAACGAGATCCATCAGAATATACATATTTCTTTTCTTTGCTTCCTTGATCAATTGTTTCATTTCATCCATTGATCCAAACATCGGATCGATCGCATAATAATCGGAAATATCATAACCGTTATCCACCATCGGAGACTGATACATCGGAGATATCCACAAAATATCAATCCCTAGGTCTTTTAAATAATCTAACTTGCTGATAATTCCAGGAATGTCGCCGATTCCATCACCATTTGTATCCTTAAAACTCTTTGGGTAAATTTGATATGCAACTTTGTTATGCCACCATTTTTATTCATCATAATTCTTCTAAACTCCCATTTGCGGTTTCTACTAACATCTTCATAGCTTCTACCGGATATCTGCCGTGAGCGGTTTCCCCGTCAGCATCAATGCATTCGCTCCTTGATGAACTGCATGATAAATATCATTTACTTCAGCTCTTGTTGGATAAGGGTTTCGGATCATAGAGTCTAGCATCTGTGTAACTACCATGAAATTTTTGTTATGTTCTTTGCATACCTTTGCAATATATGCCTGCACTTTGGGGAGTTTGGATAATGGCATGACATTTCCTAAGTCTCCTCTTGCTATAACAATATAATCACAGTATGGAAGTAATTCTTCCAAATGCTCTACTCCTGTCATATTTTCTATTTTGGCAAAGATTCGAATATCTTCACAGTTGTTTTGTTTTAGTGCTTCTCTTAGTATGATCAGATCTTCTTTATTCCGTACAAATGGCAGCATAACATCAGTTACTTGATATTGTTTTGCCAAAGATAGATTCTTCAGATCAGCCTCAGTTAACGTCGGATTGTTGATATTACATCCTTGGCAAAGCTATGCTTTTACGTGCCGTCAATACTCCTCCACAGACAATGCGGCATCTCCAGGATCGTGGTGATATTTTCCGTTCTGCGATCAGTTTTATTTTCCCATCATCTAATAAAATTTCCTGATCTCTTCTGATATGCGGCATGATTTCTTCTGGTACTAAAATTCCACCATGTCCTATAACCACATGTGCTCCTGTTGAAAGGCCCATATCTCCTTCCAGATATCCAATTCGAAGTTCTGGCCCGATCAGATCGATCATTAATTTCTTCTCGCCATTTGTCTGCTTCGCTGCCTCAAAATAATGATAAATCCATGCATGGCTTCCTTCTAATGAACTATGTGATAAATTCAACCGGATCCCTGTCATTCCGGCATCAAACATCTTCTTTAAAATCGTTGGTTCGCAACAGGTTGGTCCCAAGGTTCCGTAATATTCCATTGTGCATCACTTCCTTTGTGGTTATTTTAACATTTTGAGGAGTGGTTTCCAATGGATTTGATGGAAAAATTCTAGTTCTTTTAAATCATATTTCCCTACATCCCATACACATCCAGATCAACCTTCCCATCAACAACCACAACTCCATCTTCTTCTAACAATTTCGCCTGTTTTCCTTCTCCTCCAAACGCAAATGCCTCTGCTAGTTCTCCTTTTGCATTGACGACTCGAAAACATGGTATATTCTCTGGATCTGGATTCTTATGCAGGGCATTTCCTACTGCTCGTGACATCTTTGGATTTCCTGCCATGGCTGCTACTTGTCCATAGGTTGCCACATGCCCTTTTGGAATTTGTTTGACTGCTTCGTAGATTCTTTTTGTCGGACTGTCCGTGATGATATCGTAGCTTTCTTTGATCATTTTTTTAATGTCTTTTTCTGGAATGGTCCCATCTAAAATGATCGTGTTCCAATATTTTTATTCTGATGATATCCTGGGATGACGGCATCGTAGGCTTCTCTCCAGAATTCTCTCCATTCTGGATCTACTTTGATATTCAGATTGATATAACCATCTTTTCATATACCCATAAGAAAGCTTTTTACTTCCTTTTACCCTTACCAATTCCCAATTGGGATCTTTGAATGGAGATTCTACATATGTGTGCGGGAAAGTTAGACCGTAAGTGATTGCTTGTTGTCTTGTTTTCATGTAAATCTCTTCTTTCTATATTTAGTTCCTGTTTTATCTGAGTTATTTTATCACTTTAATTTAATCTCTGATAAATATCTCTCTCCGTATCTTCTGGATATTCTTTTACCATCTTATATATTGGCGAAATCACGATTTCATCTTCTACAAGATCATCGGCTATCTTTGCTATTGAATCTCCTTTTCTTGCTTTCTTTTGAACCAACATAATTAATTTTAGTGTCTCACCTCTATTAACTCCTCTTTCTTCTGCTGCATCTAATATTGTACACATTGTAATCGCTCCCTTCTTCTTTTCTCTAAATTTAACTTTAGAAATCTTTCATCTTCTGCAAAATCTCCATAAACTTCAGCATCTCATCTACATGCTTAATTGGTTTATGATTCTCAATATTCTTATATCCTTTCCTTCGTTTTACAAAATAATCTGCAATAATTCCGAAATCACTCTGAAACATCTCTATTTGTTCCTCTGTCAGATATGCTATCTCAAATACATTTAACTTATAATTATTCGCATATTTTTCTACATTACCTTTCTTTGCAAATGTATCTCTAAGTTCTTTCGATGTATTCCAGCGCCCATTGCCGAAATATAAAATCAAAGTTACTACTTCACATAACTCTTTCTTATCTTCATCATCATTTAACTGTGACCGATAACTTGCTCCATCATATCCCATTACTCGGAATGACATTTGTTTATCTGTACTCGTCTGATTTTCTATCCCAAAGATCACTTTATGATCTTTTCCTTTTTTCCATACTTTCAGTATATCTCTTTCCTGCTCATGTAAGGTACTATCCGCTGCTTTGTATTGCGATCTTACTTTCGTCTCTGATAGCTGCTTTGGACTTATGACCTGTTTGCCATCATAAATCAGCACGTTGATAATATCTGCAAATACGTCTGGATAATCTTCTAGTAATTTCTCTACTTTATCTTTCTGTCTCATGCCTGCCTCCTTTGCCTGTAAACTAAAAAGATCTGTATACGTTTAAATCTGCAGATCTGCATTGTTGATTTTAATCTAGACTCATCATATTTTTAGTTTACATTATTTTACAAATATTAGCAAGTGTTTTCCAATTTATTCCACATATTTTATTTATTTTTAATATACTATATCTATTTCATGTTTTCAATACTCATTTTGTTTAATCACACATCATGCAATCCTACTATCTTCAATCCATCTTTTCTCCACGATCAACCTATGTTAAACTAATTATATAACAATTATTCAACGACATATTACATAAACCAAAAGGAATCCTAACACATGACTTTAGAAGAAGAATATCGTCTATCCTGCTATGAGGAACTGACGACTCTTGGAAATCACAATCATATATATTTAGTTAAACACAAACTGTCTGGTGAGATTTTCGTTAAGAAAGTTTTATCCAGATTTTCTTTGGATGTTTATAAACAGTTGAGGGACTTACAAATCCCGGAATTCCAATCATCCATGACCTGATCCTTGAAAATGATTCCTTGATCCTGATCGAAGATTATATTCATGGACAAACTTTGGAACAGCTGCTTGAGGAACAGACAACACTGGTCTATTCGGATGCTCTTGCGATCATGCGTAAGCTTTGTGATGTGTTAAAATCACTTCATGCTCTGACTCCACCGATCATTCATCGTGATCTGAAATTATCGAACATCATTTTGACCAGTGAAAATCTTGTCTATATCGTGGATTTCGATACTGCCAGATATTATGAATCTGGGCAGGAACAAGATACCGAATTGCTTGGAACGAAAGAATATGCCCCTCCAGAACAGTATGGATTTGGGCAGTCTGATGCCCGATCTGATATTTATGCATTGGGGATTATTTTTAACCGCTTATTGACAGGAGAATATCCAAAACATCAATTGGCTGATGACAGATATCGTTCCGTCATTTCAAAATGTATTCGATGGAATCCTGAGGAACGTTTCCAGACGGTTGAGGAACTTAAGACAGCTTTACACGATAATATTTCCTCTGATATTGGAAACCTGGATTTACGCTTTCTTCGATACATTCTGATATTCCAGGATTTCGTACTGGAAAGCTGTGGAAAATGATCTTGGCATTCTTCGGGTATCTCTTTTCTTTACTGTAGTATGACTTCAGATTTCACAAATGCCAAAACGGACTTCCTCTAACTGGACTGCAACTATGGCATGAACGTTTTTGTATTTCTGATGCTGCTCAGCCTTATTTTTATAATTTTAACTACAAAAATATCCGAACCAGATCTTTTCTGGGTCATTCTCTCCCTTTGTACTTCGAATTGTTCTGCAGTGTCTGATTTCTTTGGGGATTTTGGTCATTCTTATGGTCTTTATGCTACTGATCGAAGAAATCATATGGTAGGTTCTTTATCACTGACAGTAAAATTTACGCTGTCAGCGAAACATTTCTATATGAATATTTGCTACTCTTATTATTGTTCATATAGAAGGGAGGAATTACATATGAAAACTTGGAAATTAGTTTCTGGAATCATCTCAATTGTACTTTTTGCTTTTGTTATATTTCAGTCTTGTGCTGCTGGAATTTCAAATTCTTTAGCAGAAAATGGGGAAAGTGGCGGTTCTGCCGGATTGATCGTTGCGATCATTTTATTGGCTGGTGGAATTGTTTCTATTGCTACAAGAAATGGTTCAAAGGGCGGTAATATCGCACTGATCGTTTTATTTGCACTTGGTGCACTTTGCGGATTTACTATGGCAGGAAGTTATGCAGATTTAAATGTATGGGCTGCCTGGTGTCTGATCTGTGCTGTATTTGCAGCAATTTCCTTAAAGAAGGGGCAATGATCGTTTATTATAAGCACAAAGAGAGAAAGGATATTTACATATGCAGGATCAATTAACCGATCATTTAGATCAACAATTACAATCTACTTCTTTGGAGAATTTTTCGGATTATCTTAAGAATCTTCAGCAGTTACCAAGCCTGCAGGATTTTTTCTCTGTTTATATTGCAAAGCATGACCTGAAAATTTCGCAGATCATCAAAAACAGTGGGATATCACAAAGCTATGCCCATGTAATCTTAAATGGAACGAAACCTCATCCTTCCAGAGATTATCTGCTTGCTTTGTGTCTTGGGGCTCACATGGATCTGAAAACGACGCAGCATGCTCTTCGGACCGCTCAGTTAGGAGAACTTTATGCAAAAGTCCCAAGGGATGCAGCGATCATGATGCATATCAATAATGAAAAATGGAATCTCATTGATATTAATATTTTTCTGGAAGAACATGGTCTTGATGTGATTTCGCTTTCTAAAAAAATTTCATAAATAATAGCAAAAAGATCAGCTGTAAAACTTTCTACAGCTGATCTTTTTATATTTTCTTCGTTATATGAAATTATCTTTTTTCAACACCTAAAGTAACTTTCTCACCATTGATGTTCCATTCTTTTTCATATCCAGCAACTTCTCCGGCTTTCACTTCATCTGCTAAAACGTCTCCAGCAATCGCTGCTTCGTTTCTTCCGATGATGTCTGCGGCTTTGTCTGATCCTTTGTAAGAGAATGTGATATGATCTGTTACTTCGAATCCTGCTTCTTTTCTCATAGACTGGATCTTGCTGACTACTTCACGGACGAATCCTTCTTCTAACAGTTCTTCGGATAAGTTTGTATCAAGTACAACTGTCACTCCGTTGTCTGCTTCTGTTACGAATCCTTCCTGTTTTACCATTTCGATCAACAGATCTTCTTCTGCTAATTCTACTGGTGTTCCATCAACTTCAAATGTTAATACTCCATTAGAGTCTAACTGAGCTTTCGCTTCATTTCCATCAACTGCTGCTAAGTAGTTTCTGATTCCTCCAACTAATTTACCGTATTTTGGTCCTACAGTCTTTAACTGTGGTTTGAAGTTGTATGTTGTGAAGTTTGATACGTCATCTGTAAATGTGATGTTCTTCACATTTAACTCGTCTAAGATGATCGCTTCGTCATAATCTGGCAGAGATGCTTCTGCTTTTACATACATCTGTCCGATTGGCTGACGGTTCTTGATCGCTGCTCCATTACGGCATGCACGTCCTAATACGACGATCTTTAATACGAGATCCATATCTGCTTCTAATTTCTCATCTACCTGTTCTGCATTGTATACAGGGAAGTCGCATAAGTGGATACTTTCTTTTGCAGATGCATCAACACTTCTTACGATGTTCTGGTAAATCTCTTCTGTCATGAATGGGATCATTGGGGCTGCTGCTTTACATACAGTAACTAATGCTGTGTATAAAGTCATATATGCATTTACCTTATCCTGTTCCATTCCTTTTGCCCAGAAACGGTCACGGCAGCGTCTTACATACCAGTTACTCATATCATCTACAAATTCCTGTAATGCTCTTGCAGCTTCTGGGATTCTGTAGTTTCCTAAGTTATCATCCACAGATTTGACCATTGTATTCATCTTAGATAACAGCCATTTATCCATTACAGATAACTTGTCATATTCTAACGCATGTTTTGTTGGATCAAACTGGTCGATCTCAGCGTATAATGTGTAGAATGCATAAGTATTCCATAATGTTCCCATGAATTTACGCTGTCCTTCTGTAACGGCTTTTGTATGGAAACGGTTTGGCAGCCATGGAGCACTATTTGTATAGAAATACCAACGGATTGCATCTGCTCCATGCTCTTCTAATGCATCGAATGGATCAACTGCATTTCCTTTGGACTTACTCATCTTCTGTCCATTTTCATCCTGAACGTGTCCTAATACGACAACGTTTTTATATGGTGCTTTATTAAATAATAAAGTTGAAATTGCCATTAAGGAGTAGAACCATCCACGAGTCTGGTCTACAGCTTCTGAGATAAAGTTTGCTGGGAAGTTATCTTCGAAGATTTCTTTATTCTCAAATGGGTAATGCCACTGTGCGAAAGGCATAGATCCTGAATCGAACCAGCAGTCGATTACTTCTTCTACACGATGCATTGGTTTTCCACAATGTGGACACTTAATTGTTACCTGGTCGATATATGGACGGTGAAGTTCAATATCGTCTGGGCAGTTATCAGACATACTCTTTAATTCTTCGATAGAACCGATAGAATGCTGATGTCCACATTCACATTCCCAGATATTTAATGGAGTTCCCCAATAACGGTTTCTTGAGATTCCCCAATCCTGTACGTTCTCTAACCAGTCTCCAAAACGTCCTTTACCGATGCTCTTTGGTACCCAGTTAACTGTATTGTTGTTTGCGATCAGCTGATCTTTTACATCTGTCATCTTAATGAACCAAGATTCTCTTGCATAGTAGATCAGTGGTGTGTCACAACGCCAGCAGTGTGGGTAGCTATGCTCGAATTTTGGAGCATCATATAATAATCCACGGCTCTCTAAATCTTTTAAGACTTCTGGATCTGCTTTCTTAACAAATAATCCGGCAAATGGTGTTTCTTCTGACATATTACCGCGTTCGTCTACTAACTGTACAAAAGGCATCTCATATTTGCGTCCGACTTTCGCATCGTCTTCACCAAATGCTGGTGCGATATGAACGATACCTGTACCATCTGTTAATGTTACATATCCATCACATGTTACATAGAATGCTTTCTTGTGCTGTTTCTCTGCAACTTTTGCTGCACAGTCATATAATGGTTCGTATTCTTTGTATTCTAAGTCTTTTCCTTTGTATGTTTCTAAGACTTCATATGCAGGTGTTCCTGCTTCTTCGTCTGCTAATCTTCCAAGAACTGTATCAAGCAGTGCTTCTGCCATATAGTATACATATCCATCTGCAGCTTTTACTTTTGCGTATGTTTCTTCTGGGTTTACGCAAAGACCGATATTAGATGGAAGTGTCCATGGTGTTGTTGTCCATGCAAGGAAATATGCATCTTCATCTACTAATTTAAAGCGAACGATCGCTGAACGTTCTTTGACATCTTTGTATCCCTGTGCCACTTCCTGTGCTGATAATGGTGTTCCACAACGTGGGCAGTAAGGTACGATCTTAAATCCTTTGTAAAGTAATCCTTTATCCCAGATCTGTTTTAATGCCCACCATACAGATTCGATAAAGTTATTATCGTATGTGATGTATGGGTTCTCCATATCAGCCCAGAAACCTACTGTATCTGAGAAATCTTCCCACATACCTTTGTATTTCCAAACGCTTTCTTTACATTTCTTGATGAATGGTTCCATACCGTATTCTTCGATCTGTTCTTTTCCATCAAGACCTAACATCTTCTCAACTTCAAGTTCGACTGGAAGTCCGTGTGTATCCCATCCAGCTTTACGAATGATCTTATGACCTTTCATTGTCTGGTAACGAGGAATCATATCTTTGATAACACGAGTTAAAACGTGTCCGATATGTGGTTTACCATTAGCTGTTGGTGGTCCGTCATAGAATGTATATGTCGGATCGTCTTTTCTTTCTTCGATACTCTTTTCAAAAATTTCGTTTTCTTTCCAGAACTTTACGGTCTCTTTCTCTCGATCGACAAAGTTCATGTCAGATGATACTTTCTTGTACATCTTCATCTCTCCTTTTACTTCTTAGAAAATCTAATGAAATAGGAAAAAATAAGAAAAAGCGCTGTCCAAAATAGGACAACGCTGTTGCTTCTAAACCACCTATTTCACATACTATCATATGTTATCCCGTTAACGGAGGATACCGGCACAGCTTACTTCATTCAGCCTGCAGCTTGGGAGTGATCTTCCTTCTTATCTTACTAACACCCGGCTTCCACCGCCCCGGACTCGCTCATGCGTTCATGATAGAAGTACTGTCTCCTTCTTCGCTTTTATCATACTAAGTTATCTTAACACTTAAAATGGCGATTCGTCAATATTGAATTGTATGTTTTCGCATTTCTTTTTGTTTATTTTGTATGGAATACTTCGTAATAATGTTTCAGGCAATCTTTAAATCCATCTTTTGCAAGTGTTACACTATCATAGTAACTTCTTTCGGCATATCCATCTTTTGTATTATCTCTTGCTGCATTTAATAAGTCTGTACAGATATTTACTTTCGCAATTCCAAGTTCTACTGCTTTGGATAAGTTTTCATCTCCAGAACCAGATCCTCCATGAAGTACTAGTGGAATAGAAACCTCGGTTGCAATTTCTTGTAATCTTTCAAAATTCAGATGTGGAATTCCTTTGTATTCTCCATGAGCTGTTCCAATAGATACTGCAAGGGAATCAACTCCTGTTTGTTCTACAAATTTCTTTGCTTCTTCTGGTGTTGTTAACATTGTATTTCCTTCAACATGATAGCTGTCTCCTTCTCCTACGTGTCCGATTTCAGCTTCTACCGTAACATTTCTTTCATGTGCATATGCTACGATTTCTTTTGTCTTTGCCACATTTTCTTCAAATGGAAGGCTTGATCCATCAATCATAACGGAGGTAAATCCGACATCAATAGCTTTCTTAACCAACTCGATCGTAAATCCATGATCATAATGAAGCGCGATATCTTGGTTACTTTTTTCTGCGTAATATTTTACGATCGCTGCTGCTTCTTCAATACCTAATGTCGGTGTATGTACCTCCGCCAGACACACCATCAATGGGTGTTTTGTTTCTTCTGCCGCCTCGATCACTCCTTTGATATTTTCAAGGTTTACAATGTTGGCTGCTGGGACTGCGTAATGTCCTGCTTTGGCTTCTTCTAACATCTTTTTACTGTTTACTAACATCTGTTTCATCCTCCCGAAAATTCATTCTAAAATTTTACTTTATAAGTTCCACTTGTATCATTTTTAAAAATTAGCTAACAGATAATCTTCTGCTTCTTTGGACCATAATCCATTATGTTCTTTTGTAATCTTAGCTAATTCTTTAAATCTATCATCTGTTTTTCCTTTTTCTTCAAAATCTTCAATTGCTGTTAGTTCAAGATTCTTTCCAAGATACATCAGTTTCTTTCCTCCTGGAATCTTTGGAAGATTCAATATCGTATCGATCTGTGCATCAATTCCCCCGATATGCGTGATCATAACAGCTGGATCTAATCTTCCTTCTCCTGCAAGTTTTAAACATTCTTTCATATCATCGGTATTCCCACCGCTTGATCCTACCAGATGGTGCATCTTATAATGTACGTCAAAGAAATTAAACATCGCAGATAATTTTGGATCCACTGGTCCTGCGAAGAAGTTTAAGCATCCGTCAAATCCTAAAATCTCATCTGCCATCTCGATCACTGGTCTGACTGGTGCATATACAGATACATCATCAAATCCTGTTCCACCAGTTAAATCTCTTAATGTCTTCACTGGGTCATCGACTTTCGCAGTATTGACAAAATGGATTTCAACACCTCGTTCTTTGGCATATTCTTCTGTAAATAATTCACTAGCTCTTTTTAATCTTACTTCATCAATGTCTGTGATCACCAGTAAAGAAGGTTTACGATCACAATTTAACATATAACTGATCGCTCCTAATCCCATTGGACCGCAGCTTGCAAGAAGTGCACTCTTTCCACCTTCTACAATTCCCATCTTATGTTCATAAACACCACGTTCACTGTGGTACATAGAATGGAATGCTCCAATGATACAGCTCATAGGCTCCGCCAGTGATGCCTCAAAAAATGCACTGTTTTCATCAAAAGGTAATAAGCAGTCTTTTTCCATTACAATTGGCGGAACTTTGATAAAGGTTGCTGCTCCTCCGCAGTATTCATAAGAATATCCGATGGCTGCCATAGAACCTTTGATATTGATCGCTGGCTGCATGGTATATTTTGTTCCAACTTGATATTTATCTTTCCACTTCGCCCCAACTTCACGAATGATTCCTGCAAATTCATGTCCTACGATGATCGGATGTTCGCTGATATCATCGTTGACTCTCTGATGTTTTGCTCCCTGAATAGATTCTTTGTAAGTAGACATGCAGACACTGTCAGTGATCAGTTCCATTAAGATCTCATCGTCTTTCAGTTCTCCCATATCAAATTCTTCTAATCTTAAATCTGATTCCCCATAAAGTCTGACTGCTCTTGTCTTCATAGCTTATCCCTTTTCCTTTCTGTTTGTGTTGTGTGGTCATATGACCATGTACATTGTCATTTGATATTTTTTATTATAGATTCAACGTTTTTATTTGTCAATACAATTTTTTATTTTTCCATCACACAAAAAGTGCTGATTTACAAGATTTTTACAATAAAAAAGAAGCTGATATGCTTACTTTTATTTGCATATCAGCTTCATATTCTTATCTCTATATTATTTTAATAATAACTCTGCCGTCGGCACATCTGTTACCAACACATTCACTAATCCACCTGCGATCGCACCTTTGATTGCTTCGATCTTATCTTTTCCATAAGACATTCCGACTCTGACTGGTATCTTTGCGATCTTATCCAATGAAATTCCAACCATTTTTCTTTTCAGATCCTCATCAACCGTCTGGCCATTCTTGTCATAAATCCTTCCAACGATTTCTCCAACGGCACCTTTTCTCACTAGTTCCTTGTATTCTTCCTTTGTCCGTATTTCTGCCTTGATAATCGAAGAATCGTCCTGCATCGATCCGATTCCGATCAATGCAATGTCCGCTGTTTCTGCCATATGAAGAACTTTAGCGATTTCATCAATACTTTCGATCAACTCTTTTTCTTTTGTACCTTCCACATACATTGGTGCAGACAAGTTATAACTTGCACAGTGTAATAAATTTCCGACTTTCGTTGCAAGTGTATTGGAATATGTTGTTGTATTCCATGAATCTGACTGTATCGCTCCCGGTGTTCCAAGAAATGGAACAACTTTTACATTCTGAAATGAAAGAGATCTAAGACGTTCATCTTTCGCCAACTGCTCCACAAATTCATGCATGGCTCTTCCCCATGTCATTCCAAATACCATGTTTTTTTTCAAAACTCTTAGAATATAGTCTACCGCTTGAAACGCTACTTCTTGATCCGATGACTGTTCATATGCCGGAACAGCGATCAATGCTTCTGTCAATCCATATTTTTCTTCTAATTTCCGTTCCAATGCAAGATCACTTTGTTCAGGATATTGAATCCTGATCTGAACATACCCTTCATTTCTCGCCTGGATCAATGCTCTAGAAATACTGGTTCTTGATGTATGTAATTTTTTCGCAATCTCTTGTTGCGATAATCCATCACGGTAATAAAGTTCTGCTGCTTTTATTAAAAAACGATCACTTTTCATCTGGCTCCCTCCGTCGTGAATATGCCACATTTCATATGTGACTTTCTATATTTATATTATCTGGTTTTTTATTTATTTTCAATGCACATTTTTATATTTTCTTAATCTGTTTTATCGGATATTTTGATTGTACGAAAACAAAGATTATGATCTTATCTTTTTATCAGATTTTACGCTTTCTTAACGTTTTATTTACTAAATTTTATAATTTTTGTATACAATTATATGTTAAAATAATAGTTAACTAATGTTAGATGGTTTAAATACAAATATAAAACCAGAAGGGAGATAAATTCATGTTAAGAATTGGAATTTTAACCAGTGGCGGCGACTGTCAGGCATTGAATGCTGCCATGCGTGGTGTAATAAAAGGTTTAAGTGTAAAGAGAAATGATCTGGAGATCTATGGTTTCCGCGATGGATATAAAGGTCTGATCTACGATATTGCTGACCGTATGACACCAGATGATTTTTCTGGAATTTTAAACCGTGGAGGTACAATTCTTGGAACTTCCAGACAGCCATTCAAAAAGATGCGTATTCCTGATGAAAACGGTCTTGATAAAGTCAAGGCAATGAAAAATAATTATCGTAAATATAAATTAGACTGTCTTGTAGTCCTTGGCGGAAACGGAACTCACAAAACTGCAAATATGCTTCGTGAAGAAGGTTTAAATGTTGTAACACTTCCAAAGACAATTGACAATGATCTTTGGGGAACTGAAATGACATTCGGATTCCAGAGTGCCGTTGATATTGCAACTGATACGATCGACCGAATCCATACAACAGCTTCTTCTCACAGCCGTGTATTTATCATCGAGGTTATGGGGCATAAAGTCGGACATGTTACCCTGCAATCAGGAATTGCTGGTGGAGCTGACGTAATCCTGCTGCCTGAAATTCCTTATGATATTGATAAAGTAGCCGAAGTTGTAGAAAACCGCTTTGCAGCTGGAAAGAAATTCTCGATTATCGCAGTTGCTGAAGGTGCTATTTCAAAAGAAGATGCGAAGTTAAAGAAGAAACAGTATAAGGCAAAACTTGCAGAAAGAAGATATCCTTCTGTTGCTTATGAGATTGCAGCTGCACTAGAAGAAAAAACAAATCGTGAGATCAGAGTCACCGTTCCAGGACATACACAGCGTGGTGGTGCTCCTTGTGCTTACGACCGTGTACTTGCTACAAGAGTTGGAGCATATGCCGCTGAATTGATCCTTAATAAAGAGTATGGCTATATGGTTGGTATTGTTGATGGAGATACAAAAAAGGTTCCATTATCTGAAGTTGCCGGAAAATTAAAATATGTTGATCCGAAGTGCCAGATGATTAAGGACGCTAAGACGATTGGAATAAGTTTTGGTGAGTAAATTGTAGTTTGATGACGGAAATTATTGGTGGAATATTATAAAAATGGTTATATGTCTGCGACGCGCTCTCGCTCGACTCACTACGCAGCTGTACTAAGCTCCTGAATGATCTTACGATCATCCACTCGCTAAGTGCAGGCGTGTTCCTACGGTCGCCGACATATAACCATTTTTATAATATTCAAATAATTTACGTAATTCAAATCACTATACAGTGTGTATGTTGTATGGTATTGATTAATAATTTTTGTATTCATTAACAAAAGTTTAGCTAAAATCTACAAGCACCGATTTGTAGGGTAGTTTGATGAACTGAAGTTATTGGTGGGAGTGAATATTTTACTATATTAGCATTTATAATAAACATCTGTCTACCACTACAAAAATTGAAAAACAATAATGTTTAACATACATCCATCAGCCTGAATTTTCTTATTTTTATGATTGAAAGTCTTCAGGTATTTAGAGAAAAAATGAAAGATAGCATGTGAGCAACGATCGAATTCCATAGGAGTTTTGACGGAATCGCAGCTGGATCGCAATGTCATTAAGTTAAGAAAAACAGAGATAAAAGATAAGTTTTAAATTTATCTTTTATCTCTGTTTTTATATATTGACAAACTCAGGATAAAGAGTGATGTATTAGGTAGGAGGTGAATGATTATGAAGCATGCACAGAAAGTAAAAAAACGTTATTTAACTATATTAAATGATATGGCTAAAAATCGAGATTCGTATGTTAAAAATCCAGAAAAAGATTTTACAAGAAAAAGAAAACTATCCTTTCAAGATACCATTAATACGATTGTTACTTATGATGCTGGCAGCATTGGCCGTTGCATAAAACGCTACATTCCAAAAATTGAAAAAACTCCAACTACTTCTGCATTTCTTCAACAGCAAAAAAAATTAAAATTGTCTGCATTTCAAACTCTTTTTTACAGATTTAATGACCCGTTTCCAGATAAAACTTTGTATAATCTTCATATTTTATCTGTTGATGGTACTGGTGTCACGGTCCCTATGGACAGAATAAATGAAAATAAAGAATACGCACGCGTACGTACCAATAAAGACTGTACCCGACCTGCTTATCAGTTTCATGTTTCCTGTATCTATGATCTTATCAATGAAAGATACTGTGATGCTTATATCGAACCTTTTCGAACACATAGTGAAACTCACGTATTTTCTGTGATGTTGGAACGTAAAAATTTTCCGCAGAAAGCTCTGTTTATCGCAGACCGTGGCTATGAAAGTTATCTGCTGATGGCACAGATCCAACATGATGGAAACTATTTCCTGATCCGCGCAAGAGAAGATTTTGGACAGGGCAGTATGATCAAAGGATATCCATTTCCAAGAGATGGTACTTTTGATAAAACAGTTACCTATAATTATACGAAAACACAAAACAAAAGGACAAAAGCTAATCCAGAGCTTTATAAAAGGGTCGCTACAAGAAATTCACCCTATTTTATAAACAAAGAACGCCCTTATGTAAAAATGACATTGCGTTTTGTGATGATCGTACTTCCGAATGGACAGAAAGAATGTCTGATCACGAATCTGCCAGCAAATAAATTTCCACCAGAAACACTAAAAAAACTTTATTGTATACGCTGGAAAATAGAAACATCTTTTCGTTTGATCAAGTATTCTGCCAATCTTCTGGAATTTCATTCAAAAAAAATAGAGTTTTTGCAACAGGAGATATGGGCCAAGATGATCTTTTATAACTTTACGACCACGATCACCCAACATTTGCGATATAAAAGAGATCGTGGAAAGTATCAATATAAGCCGAATATGACCAATGCACTCCAAATGTGCAAGGACTATCTCCGAAATGCAAAAACTCCAAATGATGTAGAAGGACATATATTAATGGAAATGACTCCGATCAGGGATGGACGATCGTTTAAACGAGATAAGTCCAGACATCAGAGTGTTTTTACCACTTTCAGACACAACTAACATCAACTTTAATATAATCTTTTTGTAGGCAGAAATCAATCTGTCTTTTTGGAATGCAGAAAATAAAAATCTCACCAACAGACATAATGAATATCTGTTGATGAGATAACAATACTGATTCTTAACTTAATGACATTGCAGCTGGATCGGGCAATTGTTTGAGCGTCAAAGACTACTGGTTTCAGTAACTTTCAACGCGAGTTATTGCAGGAGATCCAGCGAATAGGCGTTCTGTCAAAACTCCGTCAATGGAATTCGTGTTGCTCACATGCTATCTTTCATTTTTTCTCTAAATACTCGATGACCTTCAACTCATACAAATTAAAATTTAAGATCCCCCACGATCTGCTGAACCGTCAAATGATTCTTCTCAAGGAGTTCGGTAACATCATATCGATCTAATAATTCTTTCTTCACTCCATAATTAAATACCTTCATATCAGAATCCCCATAGAATCGTGCAATCTTTTCTCCGAATCCTCCTTCTAAAAATCCATCTTCTAATGTAATAACTACATCATGATCTTTCTTTAGATTTTCTAATAATACTTCATCAATTCCAGTAATATAATATGGATTTATCACAGTTGCTTTTGTTCCTGTCTTTTCTTCTACTGCTTTTGCAACTTCACATCCCATATTGTAGAATGTTCCAAGTCCAATGACTGCAACTTTGCTTCCTTTTTCTGTGACTTCATATTTGTTTAACTGACTGAAATCTTTTGTTATTTTTTTACTGTCAGAGATCATTTCTCCACCTGGAAGTTTGATCGCGACTGGATATTGATCCTGATCGATACTCCAGTCCAACATTGCCAGATATTCTTCTTTTGTTGTTGGTGCGAGGTATACTAAGTTTGGAATATTGCTCATCATTGGAATATCCTGTAATCCAAGATGAGTAACATCATTCATTCCATAAACAGATCCCCAGAAAGTCACGATCGTTGCTGCATTGCTATCGATGCACAGATCCTGTGTGATCTGGTCGTAAGTTCTCTGTACAAATGTTGAATATACTCCATAAACCGGTTTTCCACCACCTGCTGCGATTCCTGCCGCCATTGCCATTGCTGTTTCTTCCGCGATCCCAACATCGATAAACTGTTTTCCAGCTTCCTTACGTTTATCTTCTGTAAATCCCATAACTGTTGGTGTTGCAGAAGTGATCGCTACAACCTTCTTGTCTTCTTTCATTTTCTTTAACAGGTATTGTGCTGTTACACTTGAGAAATCCTCACCATCAAAGGAATCTAAAGGATTTCCTGTTTCCACATCAAATGGGGCACAATAATGCCACTCTTCTTTATGTTCCTCAGCTAATTTATATCCTTTTCCTTTTTGCGTATTAATATGAACAACAACTGCTTTTTTTGTATCCTTAACACGTTTAAATGCTTCGATCAAGTCAGCAACTTTATTTCCTTCTTTGACATAAATGTAATCTAATCCCATCGCCTTAAACAGATTACATTCCGCCTCTCCATTTGTATCACGAAGTTCTTTTAAGTTATCATATAATCCACCGTGATTTTCTGCGATCGACATATCGTTATCATTAACTACAATGATCAGATTTCCACCTAATTCTGCGGCATAATCAAGACCTTCTAATGCTTCCCCTCCACTTAAAGATCCATCTCCGATCACTGCGATCACATTTCCATTTTCTTCTTTTAGATCTCTTGCTTTGGCAAGTCCAAGTGCAAGACTTATAGAAGTTGATGTATGCCCAATTGTGAAATGATCATGCTCACTTTCTTCTGGATTACTGTATCCTGATACATCATCATAATGTTCTTCATATAGGAATGCATCCTTACGTCCAGTCAACATTTTGTGTGGATAAGATTGATGGGAAACATCATATACGATCTTGTCTTTTGGCGATTCAAATACATAATGCATGGCGATCGTTGCTTCTACCATACCGAAATTCGGTCCAAAATGACCTCCATGCTTACTTAATTTTTTTAATAATGCATCACGAATTTCTTCTGCAAGTACATTTAACTGATCCTCGGATAATTTCTTGACATCTTCTGGACCATTGATATTTTCAATATACATCTATTTTTCTCCTTGTCTGGTTTCTTGTAAATACACTAGCAATAGTGTATGATATTTATATCATACAACCTAAAGTTAACTTTAGGTCAAGAATATTTTTGAAAGAAGGTTTTTTTATGTACACAATCGGTCAAGTCTCTACAATGTTTGATCTTCCTGTTTCTACCTTAAGGTATTATGACAAGGAAGGATTTTTCCCTAATCTGGAACGTAAAGGAAACATCCGTTATTTTAGTGATAATGAATTGGAAGCGCTTCGTATTATTGAATGTCTGAAGAAATCCGGTCTTGAGATCAAAGATATAAAGCAATTTTTTCTTTGGGTATCTGAAGGCAGCTCAAGCTATGAAAAAAGGAAAGAATTATTTGAATCTAGAAAATCAGCTGTTGAAACTGAAATCCAAGAACTTCAAAAAACTCTTTCCCTCTTAAAATTCAAGTGCTGGTATTATGAAACAGCAATGAAAGACGGTAATGAAGATGCTATAAATGCCATGTTGCCTGATAAACTTCCTGAAAACATACAAAAACTATATAACGAAGGTCATGAATAATTTTTTTGCCCTAAAACTATTCGAAATAACAATTTAATGTTAAAATAAAGACAAGGAAATGTTAAAAATGAGAGGTGATATTTTGAAAAAGAAACTTATGGTACTTTGTGCTGTCGCAATTATGATCAGTACATGCTTGACTGGATGTAAGATGAATTCTGGAAAAATCCGCTTTGGTTCTGCTGGAATCGGTGGTACTTACCAGATTTTTGGTGATACTTTTGCCAACCTTATCTCATCTAAGAGTAAAAAATATAACATTGAAGTAAAAACAACTGCAGGTTCTGCTGCAAATCTTCGTCTGTTATCTAAAGATTACATTCAGATGGCTGTTGCCCAAATGGATTTGATCAATGATGCTTATAACCGCACTGGTATTTTTGAAAATGATAAGAAATATCAGGGATATCGTGCTGTTGCTTCCCTTTATACAGAAGCCTGTCAGATTGTGGTTCCTGCGGATTCAGACATTCAGTCTATGGATGATCTAGAAGGGAAAAAGGTCTGCATTGGTGAAGAAGAATCTGGAACTGAACAGAATGCGTTGCAGATTTTAAATGCTTATGGATTAAACGAAAGACTTGTTGATACTGTAAATCTGAATTATACAGATGCCGCCAAGAAATTAAAATCTGGCGATATTGATGCATTTTTCTGTACCGCAGGTGTTCAGACGACTGTGATCAATGAGCTGTCAAAACAGTGTAAGATTCGTCTGGTCAGTCTTGATCAAAAGGGTTTCTCGTCTGAAGAAATCTTATAAATTTTACACAGAATATACAATACCTGCAGGTACATATGTAAATCAGACTAAAGAAATTAAAACTGTTGGTGTCAAAGCTGTTCTTCTTGCAAGTGATAAACTTTCCGAAGATACTGTCAAAGACATTACACAGATTCTGTTTAAGAATCAACAGCAGATTCAGTATGCACTACCTGTAGATATTTCTCTTGATGAGACAACTGCCGTTGATGGTATCACGATTCCATTCCATGACGGTGCTGCTGCCTATTATAAACAACATGGAATCACAGTAAATACAGAGAAAGGAAGCAATTAACCGCTGCGGTGTAAATAAATGACAATACAACTAGATATGTATCAGACGATCGCGGTTGCCGTAGTCGTTTTGATGTTAGGAAACTTTTAAAACACAGGATTGCGATCTTAGAACGATTTTGTATTCCTGCACCTGTGATCGGCGGTGTGATCTTTGCAATCTTTACCTGTGTATGTTACGTAACTGGATTTGCCGAATTTTCCTTTGATGATATTCTAAAAGAAGTCTGTATGGTATTCTTCTTTACATCTGTTGGATTTCAGGCAAACTTAAAAGTCTTAAAAGTGGTGGAAAATCTTTGATCATTTTCCTGATCCTTGTGATCATATTAATCATATGCCAGAACTTTCTTGCAGTTGGTCTGTCCAAAGCACTACAGATCAGTCCTTTGGTTGGACTCTGTACAGGTTCTATCCCTATGATCGGTGGTCATGGTACCGCTGGTGCATTTGGACCTGTTCTTGAAGACTTTGGTGTTAAAGGTGCCAGCACTTTATGTACAGCTGCTGCTACATTTGGATTGATCGCTGGAAGTATCATGGGCGGTCCCGTTGGAAAACGTCTGATTGAGAAGAAAAATCTTTTAAAGACTGCAATTCCTGAAGATAACAGCCTGTTAATTGAAGAAGAGAAAAAGCATGAACGTCACACAAGTATGTATCCAGCTGCCGTGTTCCAGCTGATCATCGCCATGGGGATCGGAACGATCATTTCCAAATTGCTTTCCATGACAGGTATGACATTCCCAATCTATATCGGTGCCATGATTGCTGCTGCATTTATGCGTAACATCGGCGAATATTCTGGACAATTTACAATTTATATGGGTGAAATCAATGATATTGGTGGTATCAGCCTATCTTTATTCTTAGGAATCGCCATGATCACTTTAAAATTATGGCAGCTTGCAAACCTTGCACTTCCACTGATCACATTACTTGCAGGACAAACTATTTTGATGTTCTTATTTACTTATTTTGTAATATTTAATATCATGGGAAGAGACTATGATGCCGCTGTATTATCTTCTGGCGTATGTGGTTTCGGAATGGGTGCCACGCCAAACGCCATGGCGAATATGCAGGCAATCTGTGAACGTTATGTCCCATCCGTCAAAGCTTACCTTCTGGTACCTTTGATCGGTAGTTTATTTGCAGACTTCTTAAATAGTCTGGTGATCACGTTCTTTATCAATTTTCTATAATCTAGAGGGAGACGATGAAAAATGTTTGGAAAAAGAAAAAAAAGACGCGAAGCAATCCGAAATAAGCTCCGTGAGAAATCAGAATATAAAATGAAAAGCGAAAATGTTGCAATACCCGAGATCCATACAAAAGATTTTGATGAGATTGAGGAACATATTGATGAAATAGAACAGGAAAAGAAGAAAACATTCTATTCTCTATGATAATGTAGCAATTCCTGAGGTTCATATTCATAAAAAGAAAAATAGAATTCGATATGCAGGATTCCAACAAAATGGCAGTACATTCTTCCAGTTCTGGTTAATGTACTGCCTGTTTGTTATTATGCTTCTGCTCTCATTTTGCATATAATTGTTTTCTCACAAAGTAATAACAGATCACCTGTAATACGATTGTTATGATCCAGGATGCTGGATATGATATAAATAAAATATCCAAAGATCTATGATTCGGGAAGATCCAGAAAATCCATACGATTCTTGTTCCTACTGTCCCAATGATCGAAAGGATCATTGGCACACCAGAACGCCCCATTCCACGAAGTGCTCCAGAAACAGATCCATAAATCCACAGAGGAAATACGTAACCGTTGTATATAACAAGATTTCCATTCCACATTGAATTACTTTTGAATTACTTGTATAGATCGTCAAGAGTTTAGGACCAAAGAAATAAGCACTGTTTCCCAAGATCATCATTGCGACAAATGATAAAATCAGACAGTCGATCAAGACACGATCCATTCGTTTCCATTTTCCAACACCATAGTTCTGACTGGTAAAACTCATGCAAGCCTGTGTCACTGCATTCACTGTAACATACAAAAATCCAAAAATATTATTTGCTGCCGTATATCCTGCCATTGCGATCGATCCAAAAGAATTCACTGATGACTGCAATAATACATTAGAAAAATTAATAACAGTGCTTTGAATTCCTGCTGGAATTCCCACCTGAAAAATCTGTTTTAAATATTCCTTTGAATCTTTAATTTTGAAAATGCAGTTGGTAACTTGTTTCTGATCGATACAGACATCGAAGCACAAGTATACTTGAAATCAGCTGTGATATTACCGTTCCGATCGCAACTCCTGCAACGCCAAGATGAAAAATGATAACCAGACACATGTTAAGACCTGCATTTGCAATTCCAGCAACGATCAAATAAAACAGCGGACGTTTTGTATCTCCGACCGCTCTTAAAATGGATGCTCCATAATTATAAAGCATAAAAAACGGCATCCCCATAAAATAAATTCTCATGTAAAGAGTGGAAAGATTGATCACATCATCTGGTGTATCCATTAATTCTAATACTGGTTTTGCAAAGATCAATCCTACAAAGACCATAATAATTCCGCTGATCAGCGCCAGTGTGATTGCCGTATGAACGGTTTCAGACATTTCTTTATCTTTGCCCGCCGCATAAAATCTTGCGGATAAAACATTCGCTCCAAGGGATATTCCAATAAATAAATTGGTAAACATATTGATCAGGGCAGTGGTTGATCCAACCGCTGCAAGCGACTGGCTCCCACTAAATCTTCCAATAACTATAATATCCACTGCATTAAACATCAGCTGCAAAATTCCGGATAACATCAATGGTAACGAAAATGAGATCAGTTTATCCATAATCGTTCCATTGCACATATCAATTTCATATTTATTACGTTTTATTGTTGAACTCATTGCCTTACTCAAATACCTTTTTTATACTGTCATAGTGCAGGAAAATTCCTTCCTGTGCAAATACTTTGATCTCATCTATTGAGGCAAACATATAGCCGTCAATCTCTGCTTCCTGAAAGTTTACATCACTGTCATCGATATCTAATGTAAAACGATAAACATCTACAAAATAGTTATCTCCTTCTCCTGGATCTCTCTCTTGTATGTAAACATATATCCGCCTTCAGCATCTTTAACATCCAATCCTGTTTCTTCTTTCACTTCACGAAGAACTGCATCATAAGATGCTTCCCCTGCCTGTGCAGCACCACCAGACACTTCCCACCATCCTGCCCATGCCTTTGTCATAACTCTCTTTGTGATCAAAAATTTGCCATCTGATCTTCTAATGACTCAAGAACTGTCAGATGATATTCATCATCTTTTAATGTCCAGTCATTTCTCTTCATTGTACGGCCTGTCAGTTGTTTATTCTTATCGTAAATGTCCCATCTTTCTTCCATTTTGCATTTCTCCTTGGGTGTGTTTCTTTATTAATCTTAACATTTTACGAAATTTATTGCAATTGTGATTTGTAGTTTGGTGGAATATTATAAAGAAATCATGTGTCTGCAACCCACTCGCGTTCGGACTCCCACGTAGCTGTACTAAGCTCCTGAATGGTCTAACGACCATCCACTCGCTATGCAGACGTGTCCGTACGGTTGCCGACACATGATCTCTTTATAATATTCAAATAATTTACGTGATTCAAACCACTATACAGTGTGTATGTTAAACGGTATTGACTGATAAGTTTTGGATTCGTTGACAGAAGATGAAAGAGCTTAAACAGCACCGATTTGTTGGGATGTTTAAGAAGCATAATAACATTACTTTCTGTCTGAAAGTTCCCTATTTTACAACCAATGCTGTCCTCCATACACACCCACTTAAATTTTTCAATCTTGTAATTGTCCACACTTTAGACTTTAGGTATATGATAAAATAAATAAACGATCGGAAGAGCAGCATTAATTTTGCCACGTTTTTACGGATTCGCAGCCGACTTGGTGCGTTGTTTGAGCCTCAAAGAGTACTGTTTTCAATACCTTTGAAGGCGAGTTACGCAAGGAAAGCCGGCGGATCAGCGATCTGTAAAAACGTGAGGAAAATTCTCTAGCTGCTCTTCCGATCGTTTATTTATTTTTATCATATACTCAAAATCTACAGTTGGCCAACTTACAAAATTAAATTTTTCTTGTGCATAAATAGATATATTCCCATTCACCCCATAAGCAATCACACAGACAATAACAAACAGCACCATATCAGCTCCTCCAAACACTTCTAATCCAATCATGATCGGTGCGATCAGTGTATTTGTTGCGCTTCCAAAGACTGCTGCATATCCTAGTGCTGCACATAACATTGGTGGTAATCCAAGTAGACCTCCAAGGATCACTCCAAGAGATGTTCCTATCGAAAACAGTGGTGTAACTTCTCCACCCTGAAATCCAATTGCCAGTGTAAAATCGTAAATAATAACTTTAGGAGCCAATCATAACTATAGATTGTCTGTCCTGCGAATCCTGCTGAGATTATATTTGTTCCAAGTCCACTATATCTTGATCCGTGAATAATAAACAATAATGCTGCTAATGGAATTGCCATAACTCCGATTCTTAAATACTGATTCATGATCGTTTCTCCCATGAATACTTTTAACTTACTTAATGAAAAGAAAATAATCTTCCAGTCAGTCCAAATAAAATTCCAAGTATGATTACTGATATGATCGTTTTCGTACCAGTTAAATTTATGGTATTTTTAATCGCAACTGAAAATTTTTCTAACCCAGGCTATGAGATGTAAATGCTGCTATATATGCAGACGCCAATGCTGGCAGTAGTGCTTCATAATCCATTTTCCCGATTACGATTACCTCGATTGCAAAGAATGTTGCACTTAATGGTGTCTGAAATAACCCTCCAAATCCTGCTGCCATACCGATGACTAACATTATTCTTCCATTCTCTGGGAAGTTTAATTTTCTTCCGAGTGCATGAGACAGGGTTGCTCCGATCTGAACTGCAACTCCTTCTCTGCCAGCACTTCCTCCGAATAGATGCGTTAACCATGTTCCGATCATTACTAATGGAATTAGTAGTAATGGGATGGCATCTGTTTTTGCTGGCCAACTTCGAAAATGAGTTTCATTCCTTTTAGACTTAGTTTACTGAATACGTAATACATTGCTGTGATCACCAGCCCAGCAATTGGCAGGAATGGCAGTAAATATTGATAATGTATGGTCCTGAACTCTGAAATTGCGATCAGCACTCTTCCAAACAAGGCATCGATCGTACCTACAATAATTCCTACAACGATTGCCATGATGATATATTTTAGCAGTTGTATAATATAGTCTTTCTTTTGCATTTTCCTAAAATCCTTTCTTTTTATATAATCCAAACATCAAAAGCTGATAACCCCTGTGTTCATTACACAGAAGTCATCAGCTTAATAAGCGGTTTCGAATCTCTTCGAGGGAGAACTTCATTCCCTTTTTTTTGTTAAGATAGCATATTTTTATTTTGTGTCAATTTTGTAATTTATTCTAATATTTCTTTTACTTCTGATTCTTCAATATTGTATTTTTCTGCTTCATCCGCTTAATCACTTTAAGCCGTGTAAATTCCTCTCTTTCCTTCTCTTCCAACTCATTCGAAATCTTATAAACCAACCCGGTATAAGTCGGAATCGTAATATTCTTCAACGCATTTGCCCTCTTCTGCGTTTTCTTAATACTAGTTGCTAAACGATACGCCGCGTTTTCAACCATTGACAATTTAATTGTCAGATCCTTCACCTGCCGAAACGCTTCCCTGGCAACATCAATTGATTCAAATGTCCCATCCATCGCATATGTCAACTGATTCTCATGTGCATCATATTTCACATGTGGAATCTCTGTTCCCATGATACTTCTTGTCTGAATCTGTATCGAGTCCTCGATCGGAACTGTATAGGCAAGTTCTTCTACCTTACTGATCCCATGCTGGATATTCGCCCTCTGAAGGCATGCATACGCTCTTGTAAATGTTGTATCAATCTCTTCCTGAATATCTTTCGCCTCATCGATTAGATCCATCAGCTCACGAATCAGGATATTTCTTTTTTATCCATCAGATCGTAACCCTGTTTTGCCAATGTAAGAGAGTTCTTGGCTGCGATCAGATTTCCTTTGGTCGGGAATTCTCGTGGGTCCATAATCTCACCACCTTTAGCTTTCCTGCTCTTTTGGCAGGTATTTATCGATGATCTTCGTGTCGATTCGATCCAATTCTTCTCTTGGCAGGATCTTTAATAATTCCCATCCAAGATCCAATGTTTCGATCATGGAACGGTTTTCTTCCGCCCCTGACCGATATATCGTTCCTCAAATGCCTTTCCAAATTCCAGATATTTTTTATCAATTGGGGATAACTCATCTTCTCCGATAACAGATGCTAAGTTTCTTGCTTCTCCCACTTTCGCATAAGCGGAAAATAACTGGTTTGCAAGATCCTGATGATCTTCTCTTGTGTATCCTTCTCCGATTCCATCTTTCATCAGACGAGAAAGCGATGGCAAAACACTGATTGGTGGATAAATGGTCTGTCCGTTTAAGTTACGATCCAGTACGATCTGCCCTTCTGTAATATAACCGGTTAAGTCAGGAATTGGATGAGTGATATCATCATTTGGCATAGTTAAGATTGGTAACTGTGTGACCGAACCTTCTGCTCCTTCGATGATTCCTGCACGTTCGTATAATGTTGCAAGTTCACTGTACAAATATCCTGGATATCCTTTTCTGGATGGAATTTCTCCTTTCGATGAAGATACCTCACGCATCGCTTCCGCAAACGATGTCATATCTGTCAGGATAACTAAGATATGCATATTACAGTCAAATGCAAGATATTCTGCTGCAGTTAAGGCTACTTTTGGTGTGATCAATCGTTCTACAACTGGGTCATTTGCAAGATTTAAGAACATACATACATGATCTGCAACACCACTTTCCTCAAATGTCTTCTGAAAGAAATCCGCAACATCATGTTTGACACCCATTGCTCCAAAGACTACCGCAAATGGCTCATCTGAACCATCACCAAGAGATGCCTGTTTTACGATCTGGGCTGCCAGCTGATCGTGTGGAAGTCCGTTTCCTGAGAAGATGGGAAGTTTCTGTCCACGGATCAGTGTTGTTAATCCGTCAATTGCTGAAATACCTGTACGGATATAGTTTCTTGGATATTTTCTGCGGACCGGATTTAATGGAAGACCGTTGACATCTCGTTTGACATCGGTGATCAGTGGTCCTAATCCATCGATTGGTTTTCCGATTCCGTTAAATGTTCTCCCTAGCATATCTGGTGCAAGAGAGACTTCCATCGGGTGTCCAGTTAATTTTGTTCTTGTATTATCAAGGGACATATTTTCCGTTCCCTCAAATACCTGAATCACCGCTTTATCTTCGTATAATTCAATGATCCTTCCGATTTTTTTCGTTTTTCCATCAACCGTAAATTCGACGATCTCATCAAAAATGCGTCCTGTACTCCTTCCAGAATGACAAGCGGACCATTGATGCTGCTTAGTCCTAAATATTCAATTCCCATAAAATGACCGCCTCCTTATGCATTCTTTTCCAGTACTGCGTCATAGAAATCATCAATCTGTTTACGGTAAAGATCCAGTAATTGCAGATTGTCATTCGGAACATCGTATTTGATCGCAATGACTTTCTCAAAGATCCCTTCTGCTTTTAGCACGCTCATTGGCATTCCTCTCGCTACAAGTTCCCTGCTCTTTTGATACAGATATAAAATAACTTCCATCATTTTAAATTGCTTCTCCATGGACACGCAAGTGTCATCTTTATGGAAAGCATTTTGCTGCAGAAATCCTAATCGGATCACCCTTGCGATCTCTAACGTTAATTTCTGATCATCTGGAAGAACATCCCCACCGATCAGTTTTACGATCTCCATCAAACTACTTTCCTGATTTAAGATCGCCATCAGACGATTTCGATAGTCCACAAAATTGGGGATACATGATCTCTGTACCAGCCGCCGAGATCTGTCAGATATTCACTGTAACTCGTTAACCAGTGAATCGCTGGAAAATGTCTTGCGTAAGCCAAAGATTTATCAAGTCCCCAGAAGCAACGGACAAATCGTTTGGTATTCTGTGTAACTGGCTCTGAGAAATCTCCTCCCTGTGGAGATACTGCACCGATGATCGTTACAGAACCATCCGTTCCATTTAGGTTGTGCATCATTCCAGCTCTCTCATAAAAGGCAGATAATCTGGAAGCTAAATATGCCGGAAATCCTTCTTCTGCTGGCATCTCTTCCAGACGACCGGACAATTCTCTTAACGCTTCTGCCCATCTTGAAGTAGAATCCGCCATGATCGCGACATCATATCCCATATCACGGTAATATTCTGCCAACGTAAGTCCTGTATAAATAGATGCTTCACGTGCTGCTACCGGCATATTGGATGTGTTGGCGATCAGTGTTGTTCGGTCCATCAATGGATTACCACTCTTTGGATCAACTAATTCTGAAAATTCTTCCAATACCTGTGTCATCTCATTTCCACGTTCCCCGCATCCGATATAAATGATAATATCCGCATCGGACCATTTCGCAATCTGATGCTGTGTCATTGTCTTTCCAGTACCAAAACCACCTGAATTGCCGCAGTTCCACCTTTGGCAATCGGAAACATTGTATCCAGTATCCTCTGGCCTGTTACCAGTGGCACACATGCCGGAATCCTGTCGTGAACAGGTCTTGGAACCCTGATTGGCCATCTCTGGATCATTGTTAACTGTTTTTCCGTTCCATCGTCCAATCTTAACGTGATCATATGATCCTTGATCGCATGTTCTCCATCAGATGCCACAAAGGTAACCGTTCCTGTAAGATCTGGCGGCACCATGCATTTGTGTACGATGGCTCTTGTTTCCTGCACTTGGGCATAGATATCACCGCCATGAAGAACATCTCCTTCATTGACAACTAATTTTGTGTCCCACAATTTCTCCATATCAAGCGAATCTACGCTGATACCTCTTGTGATAAATGCACCTGCATTTTCTGCGATCCTCTCTAAGGGACGTTCAATTCCATCAAAATGTTATCAAGGATTCCGGGAGCTAATGTGACAGATACTGCCTCCCCGCTTGCTTCCACGATCTCGCCCGGTTTTAATCCTGATGTTTCTTCATATACCTGAATCGTCGTACGGTCTTTATCTAGAGAAATGACTTCTCCAACTAATTTTTCTTTGCCGACATAAACCATTTCTGACATCTTAAATCCAGTATTTCCAGCCAGATAAATGACAGGTCCGTTAATTCCATAAATTGTTTCAGTCTTACTCACCTGTCACACCCCTTTAAAGGTAAATTCTTCGTATTCTTTCTCCAAAGCACCTGAAAATGAATGATCGATCAAGATATTTCTTCCCGGAATAATCGAACGGATTCCTCCAAGAAAATCTTCTTCGCTGACTGTTACTGTCATTCCAGTTCGTTTTCGAGGAATTCTTTTTGTCCTCATCCGAACTGTTAATATAGATTGTCAATGGATTCCCATCTGCGAATCTCGCCGCTTTTGCAATATAGGATACAAGTAATTCTTTATACGCTTCGGTTTTCATGTATTCTTCTGCCATTTCCCGGACTTCCTCAAACAATTTATTTTTAATTCATTCTGCACTCGGCTTAATTGTCTTCGAAGTTTTAGCTGCCCTTTGGATGTTACTGTATTTAACTGCTGCCTTGCCGATGCTGTTTCGGTCTTGATCCTCGTATCTGCCTGCATCACAGCTTCTTGTTTATGTGTTTTGAACACGCCTTCCAATGCCTTCTGATGCTGATCTATGATTTCATTTCCTCTGGCTCTTGCTTCTTCCATGGCAGCTTCTCTGATATGTGAAATCTTTTCTTCTACTGTCAATGTTGTCACCTTCCTTCTACAGCCGGCTTACAATTTCAATCCAATCGCCTCATTGACATAAGACGTGATAAAATCTTTCTTCCGTCCAGTTCCGTGCCTGTCAGGAATCTCGATCAGAAGCGGCATTTTCCGCTCCAGCTTGATCTCGTCGATCAATTCTGGAAATTCTCTTCCAAATTTCTCTGTCAAAAGCACGATCCCAATCTCTGGATCACTCATAGCTTTCTCGATTGCTTCTTTTAATTCATCCCTTTCATGAACTACGATCCCATCAACCCCGGCTAACCGCATTCCTGTCAATGTATCTACGTTATCGCTGATCAAATACATCTTCATAATTATCACTTCCTGATCTATCCAAGTTTACCAATGATCATAAATGAAATGATCAATCCATACAGACAGACACCTTCTGCCAGACCTACGAAGATCAGTGATTTACCTAAAGCACTTGGATCTTCACTGATTGCTCCTAAAGCTGCACTTGCGGCACTCGCTACGGCGATACCACCACCAACACAAGAAAGTCCTGTTGATAATGCTGCTGCCAGATATCCAAGTCCTGTAGCCATTCCTGCATCAGAACCTGCTTGTGCTGCCTGTACCGGATCTGTGACAAACATCATCACTCCGGCGATCACAATGATCCCGAAGAAGAAAAAAGCGTTAAATGCAATACTTCGTTTATAACGTTTCTTTGTTCTCTCCATGAAGAAAATAACCAAATGGAATAAATATACTTAAGATTAATGCTGCGATGATCGCTAATTTGATTGCTAATGTCATAACCGATACCTCCTAATTTTCCTTGCCTGCATGATTGTCATACGGATGGAATTCTCTTCCTGATCCCGTATAGAAACGACTGAACATTTCATAATATTCCAGACGCAATACCTGAATTCCGACAACCAGACCTTCTAGTCCACACACGATAATATTTCCAAGAACAATGATGATCCAGTTTGGATTTCCTGCTCCATCTGTGATCCCTCCGAGCATCAGAACAACTTCCATCATAGCCGCATGGCTCACTGCAAATGCCCCGATACGCACAAATGAGATCGTGTTAGAGAAGAAACTTAACATCGTCTCGAACAATTCAAAAATCCCTGCACCAGAAACATTCCAACGCCGCCTTCTGCTTTTGGTTTCTTTCCTTCCACGAGCTGTCCTAATGGTTCTTTTAATAAGAACATGATCACTGGAATTCCAAGGAAAATGATCATCATGATATTTCCTGGTGTTTTATGACCTGTCATATAAAGCACGATCGTTAAGACAAGGAATCCATAAAATACAAGTCCTGCAACTCCATTTGGGCTGAAGAATAAATTTTCTTTATCCCCACGTTTCTTTGCATTGATGATCTGAAACACCATCGCAAGCAGGATCAATGCCATACCAAATGCAACTGCCACGATAAATACAGTATTTAACTGCCCAACAAACGGTAATTTCATCATCGCATGCATTGGCGATAACCACATTGGTTTAATGATCGTTCCTTCAAATCCAAAGAAGCTTCCAAACATAAAGCCAAAGAATGTAGAAAAAATTCCGGCAACAGAAATGATTCCTGCTAGATTCCATTTCTTGATCTTATATAGTAATCCCCCGCCGATAAACAAACACAATCCCTGACCAACATCCCCAAACATCGCTCCAAAGATAAAGGTATAAGTCAGTGCCACGAAAATGGTTGGATCCATCTCATCATGGGATGGCAGTCCATACATTCTGATAAACATTTCAAATGGTTTGAAGAATTTGGGATTCTGTAATTTCGTTGGTGGATCACCGAAGAATTTTTCTCTTCCTTCTTCAACAATGATCGTAATCCTATCATCATCTTTTGTCTCCTCAATAAATGCCTGTGTATCTTTTTCACTCATCCATCCACAGAGAATGTAGTAATCTTCCTGTTCTTCATTTTCCATACAGGCTGCCATTTTACGCACATCGAAGTTATTGGATAATTCTTCTAACTTATATCTCGCTCCTCGAATCTTCTTTGCCTTGACTGATAAGAAATCTTTCATCTGTTTCTGGACATTTTCGATTTCTTTTTCAATCTCATCGATCTGATTTCTTAAATTTCTGCAAATCTCTGCCGGCATTCCTTCGTAATCGTCTGGAAGTGCGATATTTTCAAAATGCAGAGATTTAAAGGTAGAATCAATCTTTCCCATCTCCTTATGTGCCGCAAAATAACATCCATACACATAATTTTCATTTCGGATTCCTTCTAAAAAAATTGCATTGAGATCATCGAATAAATATTTTTCAAGTTTCTGATAATACTCTACGTTTACTCGTCCGAATCTGACTTTCATATATTGATAGCCATAAACTTCTTTTAAATTTAACTCTAAAGGCTGAAACGGTTCAAGTTCATGAAGTTTTTCTAATAATTCTTCTTTCTGCTTCTTTAACCGGTCTTCCCTTGCCTTAAGGTCCAGATAATCATGATTGAGATCCCTGATCATTGTCAGGATCTCATCTGCCGTAAGAGATGTATCCATCTCTCCTTTTGGCTGTGCAAGCATCAATACATACTGTTCCGCTTTAGAAAGCGGTTCTTTGTAAGGATTCACATCCATAAACGGCATGAGGTTATCTGTCGTTTTCAATTCTGTGATCGCATTTTCCAGCTGCATTTCGTATTTGGAAAGGTAAGATGCACTTACCCTGTCAATATCAGTTCTCGGTCCGGAAATGCTTAAGAATTTCATCTTTACGATCATGATGCATTACCTCCTTGACGTCGTTGCTTTTGCACCAGATACTGTAATGTCTCCCGTTGTGATAATCCATAGCGAATACATTCCAGTGCCGTGGTGATCTTATAAATCTCTTCCTCCTTTAAAAATAAATATTGTTGTATACTTGCCAGAGAATACGGATGGTTTCTGTAAGCGATCGTTAAGATATGTTCCACACATTCATTCACAATACTCTCAATCTGCACCTGTTCTCCAAACTCATATTTCTTTCCGTAATAAGTTTCATTTAATCTTCTTCTGAATTCTTCCACTGATGGCGCTTCGACCAGATCTTTAAATTCCTGATTCGAAAGTTTATGTTGAATCGGAATTAACAATGTGTAAATATCTGGTGCGAGCATATGGTAATATTTCTTTGCTCGGTAAATCCATTGAAGATTTAATAGATCGATCTTTGCTCCTAATTCTTTAGTCAGCATTTCCTTATCTTTTTTATCCCAATTTCCCTTGCGTTCTTTCCACATCATAGAAAAATAATATAAATCCAATGCCAGTTCATAATCCGCTAATGTCGATGCCCCTGACTGTCGGATTCTTGACAGTGGTGCGTAATATTCTGTATTCTTCAGGTAATCTACCAGATGATCAATATTCTTTGCCGTCACTAGCTGGTCAATCCGTATCTTTGAATATTTATCAAAAAATGGCTTTTTGTAATTCAGATCAAATGGTACATTACTGTGATTAAATACAATTCTTAAGCAATATCGAACCAAATCTACTTCATACCGCTTCATAAAGATCTTTAAAAAATCTTTTTGCTGCATATCTGCGAAACGATAAAGTCTTGTGTAATCATCATATAATGACTGGATCAGGACTTTTTCGATATTACCTCTGTGATACAGTGATTCATCCATCTGTGTGATAAATTTTCCGTACGATTTTGTCTGTTTCAGATATTCAATGATATCTGTCACTGTATTCATAGAAGCCAACTGTTCATAATCCTGTGGTTTTAAAAGCTTTGCACGCATTGCTGCGACTTTCGTCACAATTCCGCTGTAGCGCATCACATCTCTCAATGCTATCGCCTCCTATACTTTGATCACCCGCTCTAATATCTGTTTTGCATATTCGCTGTGATGTTCTTTGAAGTCTTGTTTTAAAGATTCTATTTCATTGTTATTCTGTTCTTCTTGTTTCTTTAGAAGTTTTTCCATGTTTGTTGCAAGATCCGACTGAATCTTTAATATCTTTTCGTTCGTCTCCTTTTCCATATCTGCATCAAATGCATCCCTCTTTTTCTGCATCTGCATTTCCATCTGATGCTTTTGTTCCTGCGCATTATCTACGATCGCACGCGCTGTCTTTTCGATCTCTGAAAGTTTCTCTGCTATTCTTTCCATCAGTAAAACCTCCTTTCATACCAACCATTGTAGTCCTTTCTATTTATTTTTGCTAGTATTTTATCTGTTTTTTTACATGTATTTAGCAATTATTCACAATTTTTTGACAGTTTTCATGCAATGTTTTACAATCTGTTGTATTATTATTTAAAATGATCGATTTTCCCACAATAATTCGCGATCGTCTTGATCAACACCTCAGATTCCAACGGTTTCGCCAAATGCTCATTCATTCCCGCTTCCAAAACTCTCCTACGATCTTCCGTAAATGCATTCGCTGTCATCGCAATGATCGGAATATCTCTGGCATTTTCTTTATTGCTCCATCTTATATATCTCGCTGCTTCTAATCCGTCCATCACCGGCATCATCACATCCATTAAGATAATATCAATTTCTCCTAGTTTCGATTCTTTGAAAATTTCCAATGCTTCTTTTCCATTAAATGCCTTAATTACATTCGCCCCGGCACTCTCCAGAACAAATTCTGCAATTTCCATATTCAATTCATTATCTTCGACAAGCAATACATTGACACCCTTGATCGATGCTTTTTTTATCTCTTTTGTCTTAAGTTCTTCGTGCTTTATATTATGATCGATCTGAAATGGAAGCTCAATATAAAACGTCGTTCCCACACCTTGCTCACTCTCAAATGAGATTGTTCCTCCCATTTTCTCTACAAGACTTTTTGTGATCGGCATCCCAAGTCCCGTTCCACCATAAACTGTTCGTGCCCATGCTTTTTCCTGTGCAAATGGCTCATAGATCGTCTTTTGGAATGATTCACTCATTCCAATTCCAGTGTCTTCACATTTAAATCGAATAATAATAGTATTGTAATTTTTCTGAATTTCATTAAATTCTATGCAGATCTTTCCATTATTTTTGTTATATTTGATCGCGTTTGTTAAAATATTCATCACAACTCTTTTTACATGCACTGGACTTCCGATCAAATCTTCATGAATCACATTATATTTATGTACAACTATATTAATTCCTCTCTCTCTAGCCTGTTTTTCAATAACCATTCGAATCTCTTGAAACAATTGAAAGAAATTAAAACTTCTTCTCTCCAGGATCACTTCTTCCGATTCCAATTTTCCCATATCCAAAACTTCATTGATCAATTCTAGTAAGAAGCCTGATGCTTCCCATATTTTTGCGGCATTCTGATTGTTTTTCTATATCACTTTTATAATAATCTCCAACTTCTACCATTCCCGGATTCCATTGATCGGTGTCCGGATATCATGGCTCATTCTTTGCAGAAATTCTGTTTTGGCAATATTGGCTTTCTTTGCTTCTTTGCTGATTTTTCTAATTCTCTTTTATACTCTTCTTCTCGTTGTTTCTGAATGCGTTCATATTGTTGATTGGATCTTGCTTTGATCGTCATTAAGATTGCCACAAAAATTCCATATAAAATAACCGCTATTCCAATGTTACTCGTCAATGTTTTACAAGATTCCTGTCTTCTGCATACACGTAAATATAATAATTTCGTCCCTTATCAAGACTTGTAAAATATTGTTTGATACCGTTTCGGATGATTGCAAACTGTCCTACTTTTACACTTTGTCGGATCTCATTAATAATAGAATCTTCCTCTACCTTTGTATCAATTAATTTTTCATCATTTGATGCTATAATATCATTTCCATTTGTGATTACGATCGTTCCATCATTTTCCCGCTTATATCCAGCAAGCACGTTTTGGATTGTAAGATTATTGTTTTTCGCATATTCGGTTTTACATACTGATATCCTATAACCGTTCCTTTTGCATCCTTTCTTCCATACGATGCCAGATCAATATAGCCTCCATTTTTCAGCTCAATTCTTGCCATATATGATTTTTGTGGATAATTCTTTACATCACGAAGTGTTTCTTTCTCCATGACATAACCCAAAACTTTTTAAATCTTGGTCCAGTATGATATTGTGCAATTTGTTTATTCTTATCATTTAATACAATAATCCCCGTAAGTCTTTGTTCCCTTGCATACTGTTTTAAATATTCTTTTTCCAATGCCTGTCTATCTGTTTTGAAATTTCTCGCCGTCTGCTGGACTTTTTCAACCATTCTGACAAGACTTCTTGCTTCAACTGCTTCATTAAAACTGTTATACATGAAATATTGATCCTTGATGTATTCCATCGTCGAATGAATCCTGTTTTGGTATTGTTTGTTTCTATTTTTACGGACACAAAAGAACTGTCAAGACAACGATCACACAGCCAACAATACTCAATGTCCATAATCTTTTATCCGCTTTATCTCTCAAGGCTGTTCACCTCCAGATATTTTTCTGCATCAGGAACATATTTTTGTAGAATTTTTGGCACTTCCATCTTTGACCATTGCTTTTAATGTCTTTGACAGTTCTTTTTCTATTCCTCTTTTATCATTTTTGCAAACGCAACACCAATTCCAGTCTCAAGAATATCTTCATCAAGAATTCTGTATTTTGCTTCAAAATCAGACATATACTGTCTGATCGAGATCTCATGTGCTGCAATAGCGTCTACATATCCTCTGCTCAGAGAAGTATAGATCAATTCTCTGTTTTCCATACTGTAGACTTGTTTTACTTTTGGTATTTTGGGATCTGTTTGTTTTAGAAATAATTCCTCTGGTTTGGTTGTAGACTGAACCGCAATGATTTTATTCTTAAGATCAGACAACTTATTGATCTTGCTGCTGTCGTTCACTGCGATCACCTGACGGCTCAGCATATAAGGACCTGCCCAGTGATAATCATTTTCTCTTCCTGTCACTGAAAAGCACGCCCATATACAATCTATTTTTCCTTGTTCCACAAGATTTTTCTTATTCTCCCAATCAATATTTACAAAGACCGGCTTATAACCCATACGATGAAAGGCTTCTCTGGCAAATTCTACATCGATTCCTGCCTGATTGCCATTCTCATCGGTATAGTTAAATGGCGGATAATTGTCTCCACCGATCATAATCTCTTTGTTCGCATCTTTTGTTGTTTTTCTAGTCTGATCTTTTGTCTTTCCACATGCACAAAGAAAGCAGCCTAATACGAAAAAGACCATGACTTCAATCATAAGCTTCTTTAACTGCATAGTTTACCTCGTATGATCTGTTTGTAAATAATGTCCTAAACTCTTGTAACCATTGCCATCAATCTTCTTTGTTTTGCATATAATTTCACTGTATTAGATACTCTCTGATAGACAATATTGGCATCAAATGGGCGGTTAATATAATCAGAAACTCCCATCTCATAAGCTCTTCTGATATAATTCGCAGAATCCTCACTTGAGATTATAATAACTGGAATATCTGAGATTAAACGCTCTTCTTCCATATATTTCAAAACTTCAAAACCATCCTTTTCTGGCATAATGATATCTAATAGTACAAGCGAAATTTTCATTCCATATTCATCGATCTTATGCAATGCTTCATTTCCACCATCAGCTTCTATGATTTCGTAGGTTTCCTCTAAAATCTCTTTCAAGATCGCACGGTTAAATTCTGAATCATCAACGATCAAAATTCTAGGTTTATTCTGAATTTTTCTTTTTAAATATCGTTTTATCACATTCTGTTATGACCTGTGCCTTATGATCTTTTGCCTTATACATCAACTGGTCTGCTTTCGCGATCGCCTCATCGATCTTCCCATCTTCCGATATCACTCCTCCAATACTTGCTGTAAGCTTCAATCTAGGGCAGTTTGGAATCGTTGCATTCTCAATAGCCTCTTGAATCTGAAGCAGTTTTCCACGCAAAGTACCTCTTACCATATCCGACAAGATCAATAAAAATTCATCTCCGCCATAACGTATTAACTTATCTGTCTTGCGAATACAATTCTTGATCACATCCGCAACAATACAGAGAACCTGATCTCCCATATCATGTCCATAAGTATCATTATACAATTTAAAATCATCCAGATCGATCATCGCAACCCCTGCTGAATTCTGCATATTACGAATCTCATCTTCAAAATATCTTCGATTGTAAACGCCTGTTACCGGATCTATGTATAATTTATCCTGATACCCTTTTAACTTGCCAACAAGTTTGTCCCTTCCATCGGTATCGATCAACGTATCATTCTCAAGATGCTTAACAAGTTCCATGACACATGCTTCATCATCTATTTCCAAATATCTTGAAATCACCAAAAACATCTGCATCCAAAATTCCAGTTTTGTTTTTGTTTCTTCTCCGCGTATGCTTTCATTGATGTACAATTCTCACATGGTTTATTCTTCTTCCAAAAATCATAGCACTGACACATTCCAATTTTACTCCGATGCGTGGATCATCTTGCATCTGCTCAAAAACCCTCCAAAACCTGACAACATCAAATACTTTCTCCAGCATCTTAGCTTCTTCTGCTGCCTGTTGTCTGGTTATCTTTACATTCTGGTTCACTTCTTATCCCCTTCCTATTTTTATTTGATATATTCCCCTAATTTACTTAAATACCCTTTTATGATAGCACATCATTTTGTCGTTTTCCATCGAGAAACCTGAATTATACAAAGATTTCCTAAATTAATATCAAATTTCTTTTTTATAAAAAAAGAAGGGAGATATAACATTAAAGTATGTGTATCTTCCTTCTTATTCTTATGATCTTTTATAATACTTTGCTTAAAAATGCCTTTGTTCGCTCTTCCTGTGGATGGTCAAAATCTGTTCTGGTGTTCCTTCTTCAAGGATTCCTCCACCATCCATGAAAAATACACGATTGGCAACTTCTCTTGCAAATCCCATCTCATGAGTTACGACAACCATTGTCATACCTTCTTGGGCAAGCTGTTTCATAACTTCTAATACTTCTCCAACCATCTCAGGGTCAAGTGCTGAAGTTGGTTCATCAAACAGCATGACTTCTGGTGATAATGCCAGTGATCTTGCGATCGCTACACGCTGTTTCTGTCCACCAGATAACTGCGCTGGATAATTATCAGCTTTATCACCAACGCCTACACGGTTTAACAATTCCATCGCTTTTTCTTTTGCCTGCTCTTCTGTCATCATCTTGTGACGGATCGGAGCTAATGTAACATTCTCAAGGATTGTCAGATGTGGGAATAAGTTAAAATGCTGAAATACCATTCCAACTCGTTTTCTCATCGCATCTACATCAAAGTCTTTCTCTGTCAAATGCATATCATCGATGACAATATCTCCCTTTGTCGGAGTCTCTAATAAGTTTAAGCATCTTAAAAATGTACTCTTTCCAGATCCGGATGGTCCGATCACGCAAACGCATTCTCCTTTGTCAATATGGCAGTCAATGCCTTTTAACACTTCCAGAGATCCGAAATATTTATGTAAATTCTTAACGTCTATCACTTTGTCTCAGTCTCCTTTCTAATGCGTTTAATCCAAGAGTCAGGATCTTAACGATCACATAATAGATCAATGCTGTTCCAAGCAATGGTGCCAGTGCTTCGAAGATTCTTGAAATTACAAAATCTGATACCTTTGTCAGGTCAACGATCGCTACATATCCTAATATAGATGTTTCCTTGATCAGTACGATAAATTCATTTCCAAGGGCAGGAAGAATATTCTTGATCGCCTGAGGCAAGATAATATCTTTCATTGTCTGTACATAGGATAATCCAAGAGAACGTCCACCTTCCATCTGTCCCTGATCAACCGCCTGAATTCCTGCACGGATGATCTCAGCAACATAAGCTGCACTGTTCAAACCAAAGGTTAAGGAACCTACAAGCAGTCCATTCTGACCTTTTAAAATAACGAAATACATGATCATCAACTGTGTCAATGTTGGTGTTCCACGGATGATATCAATGTACACGTATGCGATCTTCGATAAAAGTGTACTCTTTCCTTTCTGCTCTGCCGTCAAGCGCATTAACGCCAAGATCGTACCAAGTGCTACACCAATAAGAATTGCAATGACAGATACTAAGATCGTCACCTTTAATCCATCAAGATACAGCAGATAGCGCTGCTCGGCGACAAACGCTCTGTAAAATGAATCTAACATTTTGAAACCTTACCTTCCTAATTTCCTAGTTTGCGGAATCAATGTATTTTGCTTTCAGCTTATCATATGTTCCGTCTTTTTTGATTGCTTTGATCTGTTTGTTGATCTCTTCTTTGTATGCTGTGTTACCTTTTGTAATTGCGATACAGTAGTATTCCGCACCTGCAGAGTCAACAACTAATTTTAACTTCTTCGCATTGTTTTTCACAAATTCCTGTGCTGGTTTTTCATCAATAACAACCGCATCAATTGCACCGTTTTTCAGATCCATAACAGCGTCAACACCCTTTCTATAACGTTTTACATCTGTCTTTACGATGACTTTGTTCTTTTCACCAAATTTTTCTCCAGAAGCAATGATGTCACCAGTTGTTCCTTCCTGAACACCAACTTTCTTTCCTTCTAACTGAGATAATTTTTTGATCTTGCTGTCTTTCTTTAAGATAATTGCCTGATTAGATGTATAGTAGCTATCAGAAAAATCTACAGATTTCTGACGTTCTTTTGTCTTTGTCATTCCTGCAATGATCGTATTGATTGAATTAGACTCCATAGCCCCGATCAGAGATTTGAATTCCATGTTCTGGATCTCAACCTTTTGTCCATACGTTTTCCGATTTCTTTGATCATAGCAATATCGAAACCGTCTGGCTGTTTCTTATCATTCATATATTCGAATGGTGGAAATTCTGCGTTTGTTCCTACGATCAGTTTGTCTGGAACTTTGCTTTCTTCTTTTTGCTACATCCTGTAAACAGCATAGATGCTGCCAGTACACCAGCTAATGCGACTGTTAAAAACTTTTCATAATCTGTTCTCCTTTTAATAATAATTTAGCTTTTATGGAATTTTACATTCCATAATTATATACGTAACTTCTATTTTACAATATCTTACGGAATATTTCAAATGCTGACGGCAATGCATACGTATTTTCTAGTTCTTTTTTTAGTACCCAGACGTAATTTTCACTCTGAATCGGTGTTTTCAAGGAAATTCTTACTCCTTCCATGTGCCATTCCACATGACTGAAAATATGTTTTCCCTTTCCTGCTGCTTTTGTCTTTGCATCTTCCATATGATGCTCTGCCATCCATTCCTTGATATCTTCGGCATCCATTTTCTTATCTTCATTCGGGAACTCCCATAGTCCGGCAAGCAATCCTTTGTCTCCTCTTTTATGGATTGCGACCTGCTCTCCGCATTCTAATAAAAATACAGTCTTATGTTCAATCCGTCTTGCCTTCTTTGGTGTCTTGACCGGTAATTGATCAATGAGATCTTCTTTATATGCCTTACAGACTGTATCCCATGGACATTGATCACATAATGGCTGCCCATTCGGCACGCAAACAGTTGCTCCAAGTTCGATCAATGCCTGATTAAAATCTCCCGGTCGGTCTTCCGGCATAAATTCCATGACTCTTCTTCCCATCGCTTTCTTTGTCTTATCTTTGAGAATATCAGAATCATCTCCCCACAATCTAGTCAGCACACGAAGAACATTTCCATCGACTGCAGGAACCTGTAATTCAAATGCGATCGATCCGATTGCTCCTGCTGTATACATTCCAATGCCCTTCAGCGATAATAATTTATCATAATCAGCAGGCAGTTGTCCACCATATTCTTCAACGATCGTCTGTGCTGCTGCTTTTAAATTCCTTGCTCGATTGTAATAACCAAGTCCTTCCCACAATTTCATCAACCGGTCATCATCTACTTTGGCAAGATCATAAACCGTTGGCAGTACTTCCATAAAACGATCAAAATACGGCTTTACCGCTTCCACTCTTGTCTGTTGCAGCATGATCTCGGAAATCCAGATTCTGTATGGATCTTTATTCTCTCTCCATGGTAAGATCCGTTTATTATAATCGTACCAGTGAAGCAATGATCCGCTTAAATCATATCGTTGTTCCATCTATTTTCCTCTTTCTAAATAATATCCTTCAACAAATATACCAGCCCCTATTCTGACTACTCCCACGGGCAAGCCCGTGGGGTTCTGATTGTCAAGTGTAGCTTGTAATCGTACATCATTTTCAGACTTTGGAGTTACAAGTGTAAGTCTATTTAAATCAGAACTTTCATTACCAAGCAGTCCAACAACCACATTGACGGTAAATTTCTACTTTCGTAAGGAAGTATAGTCAATCTCCCTAAATATGTTTTACGCTATCTTAATTCCGCTATTTAATATTTTGATCTTATTAGCCTTGATCCATTCGATCAGGGCTTTTTCTTTGTTGTAACACTTATCAAATTCAGAAATACATTTGTTTTATCTATATCTTTAGTTCTGTAATCGTAACAGTATAATAAGAATGATGAATACCAATCTCTTTGTACCAATGTTCCGTCAGTAAGTTTATATATTCTATCAGACAGCTTTTTCTTGATATAATCATCTGCTGTATGGTCATATTGGCTTGCTCTGTAATTATTAGGTACTTCAATATATATACCACCTGATACCTTAAATTTCCGCTCTACAGTAGTTTGAAATCCAGAAGGACATCTGTTCTTTATGGATCTGCCAAAACGCTTTTCTTATGAAACTTGCCTTTACTATTGACCGTAGTATCTTTAGTTCGTTTCATAAGTTTACTTGCATTTTTAGGTTCCGTGATAAATACATCTCCAAGACTTCTTAAATGATTAGCGTCTTCACTTATTGCAAGCTGTCTGTTTATAGCATTGATACGACATCGTTCAGAGTGTTTAGCTTTTAGCTTTTTATAATGATTAGAATATTTCCAAGTTTTGCGACCTTTTTAACAGCACCATCATCATTATAGTTTTGCGGATTAGTTGCTCGTCTTGACCTCTCCATAGCACGATAGAGCAGACGTTCTTTTCTTTCAGAAGTCTGTATGCTACTGCCACGCTCTGAAAGATTTTTAAACCGACTTCTGTATTTGATGTATACGCAACAGTCTGCGTACCAATATCAGCACCTATACTACCCTTACCAAACTTATGTCTTGGATCACCAAACCTATCGTATTTAGGTTTCGCCTTACCTTCAATAGTAAGATGCAAATACACCCTATATTTTCCACGAATAAATTTAGGTACAAGAGTAACATAGCAAGGTCTGTATGTATCAATACAGTATGCTTTGTCTAAAAATTTATTTATTGCTTTATCATTTATGATCTCTGATCTTGATAAATATTCTAAAACCGCACAAACTTCATCTGTTTGAAATCTATCTTTAACCTGTATCCCAAATACATTTCCCTTTAATTTGAATTTTAATTCATTATCTTTAACAGTCATTGAAATGCCACGATTTATCTGTTTTGCCCTGATACAAGGCAACTCACCATATTTAGAAAAATGAATAGTTTTGCCATTGTTATAAAGACATTTTTCAATACCACGCCATATATCTTCAGCTTTTGTAAGGGCAAATACGGCATCAATACTATATTTCTTACCTATATATATCATAGCGTTTCTGCAATGATCCCATGTGACATTGTATTGTTTTTGCATTTCATTGAGCTGATCTGCTAGATCTCTGCGTTTCTTTTATCTTTGGTAGAACCATAGAGTTTTAGCAACTTGCGATATTTTTAGTACGTATAAGTTGGTCATAATTCTTTCTCATAAGACCAACAAGCTCATTACCTGCTTTTCTGATCTTATCAGAAAGAATCACGACCTTTGTACATCAGAAGATGGCATATTGGTTTCTACAACCAAGATATGCCTGTCAGAAAGTTTATGAAATTGTTTTAGAAGTTTTTATATTCTTTATCACTTATCATTTTTCTGCTCCTCAATATACTTAATTACTGTAGCTTCGCTTATATGTCCGACAGTAGATACAAAGTATCCTCTTGACCATAATACTCCACATTTCGCATAGAACTGTTTTAATTTTGGAAATACTTTAAATAATTCGATAGCACTGATACTTTTAGGGTTCTTACAACATCACAAGGAGCAACTGTCTGCGGAACATCTATGAAAATATGTATATGATCTGGCATCACTTCGAGTTCTTTGATCTTGTATTTATAATCATTACAAATTTTCTGTAATATCTGTTTAAGAATGATATCGACATTTCCTTGTAATGCTGAAAATCTGAACTTTGGACACCAAATGATATGATACTGTATCAAATATTTACAATGTGAAGCACTATGATATTGTTCCTCACTCACTGTCTTTTTCTCCTAATTGATATTTTTCCTGAATACCTCTACGCATTAAGTCAAGAAAAGTGATGGTTTTTCCTTCTTCAACAGAATAGATACGAGCAAGATTTTCAAGTTCTGTTTTCCATCCAGTAGGAATGGAAATATTTATTTGTACATTGTCACTTTTAGTTCGTGCCATTATTTTTCCTCCACGACTTGAATGATATTGTGCAGCATTATTTTGTGTTGTTGTATGCGTGTTTATATCATAGTTGCTCTTACTCATGATCTGTTTTCTTTCTATATTTTAATATACATGGATTGTATATTTAATCTATGTATATGTCAAGTGAAATGTGGCTTTCATACCACACGCAAGCGTGTGGGTTTTCGCTACAAATTTATAACAAACCAGTACACAAAACACCATGACGGAAATATCAGGAAAATCCTTTTCCGATCGCTATGCAAAATACATAAACTTCCTGCACTCCCAATTGTTTTAACACTGTCGTCACTGCTTCCGCTGTTGATCCTGTCGTATAAATGTCATCTATCACCAATATCCTTTTCGGCATCCCTGCTTTCTGATATTCTTTCAAATTTCCACGAAAAGCTTTCTTTAAATTGTTTTTCTCTCCGGGCTTAATTGTTTCTGTGGTTTCGTATCATGGATTCTTTCCACAATCTTTGTATACATCGGTTGATCCAACATCTCTGCAATCCCTTTGCAAAGATTTCTGCCTGATTAAACCCTCTCTTTCTTCTCTTTTTTATGAATCGGCACCGGAATTACCGCATCTGCTTTTAGTCGCAGCAATTCCCTGTATTTTCTTTTCGAATTTCTTCCAAATAATACTGTGCAAATTTTCTCTCATTCTTATATTTGATCGCAGCCAGTGAATCAGTAACTGGTTTCTGGTAAATACATAACCCCATACCACGTTCAAAATTCTTCGGATGCTGTCTGCAGTCACTGCAATATTCTTTTCCTGATTCTTCATTGATTTTCCACAAGAATAACATGTGGGTTCTTTGATAAAAATCTGCTTTTACTGCATATTTTACAGATATGTTCTCCTTTGTCCAATAATTCTTTGGCACATAACGGACAGATCGGAGGAAATAGAAATGATAACATAAGATACCCCCTTATTCAATCACATCATTTGATCTTGTTTAAAAATTGTAGAACTTTGTTTTATTTATATATTTTATCCAATTATACATGAAAAAGCACCCAAAATTAATGTGGTGCTCTCTTTATTGCCAAATTTGGTGTATTGTCCGAGCCATACAAGCTCTACACTACCTGTTGAACCATTTCGCTGTTTGTCGACGATGATCTCTGCAATTCCTTTCTTCTCGGAATCTTCATTATAATATTCATCACGATAAATAAACATAACAACGTCGGCATCCTGCTCGATCGATCCTGACTCACGAAGATCTGATAGCATTGGCTTGGCTGGTTTTCTCTCTTCAACTCTTCGACTTAGCTGAGATAATGCGATCACTGGTGCATTCATCTCTCTTGCTAATGCTTTTAACGATCTTGAGATCTCTGAAATCTCCTGCTGTCTGGATTCAGAACGCTTACCACCTGACATCAACTGCAGGTAGTCGATAATGATCAGGTCCAGTCCGTGAATCTGTTTGTATCTACGACACTTAGATCGTAATTCTGCGATCGTAATACCTGTGTATCATCAATGATCAATGGAGAACGACCGATCGTTCCCGCACTTTCCATGATCTTCTCCCAGTCGGTTTCCTGAAGATCACCAGTACGGATAGATTGTGAATCTACCATCGCTTCCATCGCCATCATACGGGTTACAAGCTGTTCTTTCGACATCTCCAGACTAAAGATCGCTGTTGGAACGTGATCCCTGACTGCCGCTTTCTGTGCGATATTCAACACAAATGCTGTCTTACCCATAGCAGGACGTGCCGCCACGATGATCAGTTCTGATGGATGTAGTCCAGATAATTTGTAATCAAGATCTGTAAATCCTGTTGCAATACCTGTGACTCGCCCAGCAGAACTTGCCGCTTCTTCGATCGCATCCAGTGTATTTAACACAACTTTGTCAATTGGAACAAACTCTTCTCTTCCACTTGCCTGCTGAAGAAGTCCGAATACATTCTTCTCTGTGTGATCCAAGATCTCTGTCACATCATCTTTACCAAGATAACATTCTGTTGTGATATCTTCTGTAACTTTGATCAATTTACGAAGTGTTGCCTTTTCCTGACGATCGTTGCGTATTGTTTGGCATTGGCTGACGTTGGAACAACTTCCAGAAGATCCCTGATAAATTCAAGACTCTTCATAGATTCCGGCACGTCTTTTTCTTTAATTTATTCTGAAGCGTTACCAGATCGACCGGCTTTCCTTCCCGGTATAATTCTGTCATCGCTTCAAATAAGATGCCGTTCTGCTTCTGATAGAAATCATCGGCATTCACAATATCGATAACATCTGCGATCGCATCCCTGTCCATGATCATCGCACCGATCACAGACTGTTCTGCCTCCGGGCTGTTCGGCTGCACTTTCTTGATAAATGCTTCATCCATAAATATGCCCTCTTATTTTTCTTCTACTTTAACTCTTAATGTTGCTGTTACCTGTGGATGAACTTTGATCGCAACATCATGGAATCCAAGATTCTTGATTGGTTCACAATGCATTTTTTCTTATCTAAATCATATCCTAACTGTTTCTTTGCTTCTGCTGCGATTTCTTTTGTGGAAATAGATCCAAATGTTCTTCCACCTTCTCCAACCTTCATCTTTAATACCAATTGTTTTTCTTCAATCTCTTTTGCTAAAACTTTGGCATCTGCTAATGCTTCTGCAGCCAGTTTATCATCATTTGCCTTTCTTAATTTTAGATCATTTAATGCTTTATTTGTAGCTTCAATTGCTAAATTCTTGCGGAATAATACATTTCTTGCATATCCGTTGTTAACCTCTACTACTTCATCTTTTTTCCAACTGATTTTACATCTTCTAATAAAATAACTTTCATCGCTTATATCTCTCCTTTTGATATCAAATATCGTAATGTCTCATGAATAATATTCTTGGCTTCTTCTAATGATACATCGACAAGCTGTGCACCTGCAACTGTCAAATGTCCGCCGCCACCGAATTCTTCCATGATCTTCTGGACATTCACTTCATCGATCGATCTTGCACTAATATAGACTCTCTCATGAACACCTGTTAATACAAAAGATGCTTCAATTCCATCAATATCAAGTAATTCATTCGCTACCTGTGCACCAATAACAGTAGGGCTGTCCACACCGATTCCTACCAGTGTTGCGATCGCGAACCTGCCATATAAGATCTCTGCTTCACTGATCGCTTTCGCACGGATCCTGTAAGTTTCCATGCTTTCTCTTGACATCTTTCTTACCTTTGTAAGATCAGCTCCATTTCTCTTTAGATATGCCGCTGCCTCAAATGTTCTGACACCTGTTTTATTCACAAAATTGTCCGTATCTACAAGCATTCCATAATACATGGCATTCGCTTCCATTGGCTCTAACTTTGGTTTTGAATCTACATATTGAAGAATCTCTGCTACCAATTCACATGTAGAAGACGCATATGGCTCTACATATGAAAGTACCGGATTCTTGATCATATCTTTATTCTTTCGATGATGATCTAAGATCACCGTTGTCTTTGTCTGACTTAATAACTGTTCACATTCTGTATAATTTGCATGATTTACATCCACTACGATCAATAACGTGTTTTCATCTGTGATCTCAATTGCTTGTTCGTTATCAATGAACATATCTTCATCATAAATACCACTTTTATTTAATTCATCAACCATCGCACGGACAGAGATCGTTACTTCATTCATAACGATATGTGCCTTTCTTCCCAGAGAAAGTCCAAGTCTGTACAGACCAACAGCTGCACCGATCGCATCTGGATCCGGAATCTTATGTGCCATGATCACGACCTTTTCCTTTGATTCAAGAAGTTCTTTTAACGCATGCGCTTTAACTCGTGCTTTGACTCGTGTGGTACGTTCCATAACCTCACAATTGCCACCATAGTAGGAAATATCTTCCCCATCCTTGATCACTGCCTGATCACCACCACGTCCTAATGCCAGATCCATACCTGCACAGGCTGCTTCATAGTTTTCCTGATACGTATTTCCATTAATTCCAAAACTGATGCTTAATGTCATATGCATAGAATTCCCAAGATTGATCGTCTTGATCTCATCAAGGATCGAGAATTTGTTTTCTTTGATCTTGTCCAAATATTTCTGTTCAAATACAACAAAATATTTATCTCTCTCTGTTCTCTTCACAACCCCAGAGACATTCTGGATAAATTTGTTGATCTTACGATCTGCCACTGCGATCAGCATAGATCGTTTCACCGCATCAATATCATCAAGGATTTCTTCGTAATTATCAATATAGATTAAACCAATGACCATTCTCTGATTCTCATTTTGTTCCATATATTTCTTAAGTAATGTCTGATCAAAAATATACTGCGATCAGATCGTTGTCCTTAAGCATCTGTCTAGAACAACTGTTATCATTCTCATCAGAGAAATCTTCTACACGAATACGATTCATCTCTACTTTATAGAATAGCGTCTGTTCTTTTTCCTTATCTCCCTCTTTGTATTTCTTTTATATTCAATATGAGAAATAGAGTGCATCACATCCGACGGAAGCAGATTACGGTTCAGATTCGGAAAAATCTGTTGCAATGACTTTCCTCGGTTCTCTCCCACAATTTTATGAAATGCATCATTTGACCATATGATCATTCCATTCCCATCAAGCAGTGCATACGGAACAGGAAGCTGTTGTAACAAATAATTCTGCACCTGACTCTGCTCAAACATAAAATCCATACATTCTTTGATGATCTCTTGTTTGCTTCGGGAATAAATGATCATCTGAACAACTAAAAATACGACTAGTGAGACCGCTAAGATCACTCCACATCGAATATCCAAGAAAAGAACACAATGTCTACAAAGCCAGAATAAGCAATGCCCATAATGGTCCTTGAAGATACTGTTCTATCTTTGTTTTCTTCATAATGTCCATTTTTTCTCCTGATTTAATTCTTACAATTATCCTTTATTATAACTCAATTGCATGAATTTGTACATTATATTTAACGAAAGCGAGATATTTGTTCAATTTACGCAATTTTCTTAATTATTTTGACATGTCTGTCGCAGTGCGATCTTGCCCGGAGGGCTTTTGTATCATAGGGGATTCCATCGGAATTTCTATGATACAAAAAAAAGAGCTATACCGCAACATACGTCACAATATAACTCTTCATTATCTGCTTAAAATTATTCAGCTGTATATGGCATTAAAGCTAAATGTCTAGCTCTCTTAATAGCTCCTGTAACAGCTCTCTGATGTTTAGCACATGTTCCTGTAATACGTCTTGGAAGGATTTTTCCTCTTTCAGATACGTATTTCTTTAATGTTGCTACATCTTTATAATCGATTACAGCATCGGCTTCTGTACAGAATGCACATACTTTTCTTCTTCTACGTCCGCCTCTTCTTCTCATTGGAGAATCGCCTTTTGTATAAGCCATGATTTCTACCTCCTATTTAACTAAATGGTAATTCTTCTTCCAAACCATCCGGAATATTCATAAAACCATCGCTTGCTGCGGCACTAGGCTGTGGCGCGCTTGGCTGTGGAACTCCCATATTACTGTTCTGGGCTGCAGCAGCTTTGCTCTCTGCAAAATCCTGCTCTTCGATCACAACTTCTGTTGTGTAAACTTTAACTCCATCACGGTTTGTATAACTACCTGTCTGGATTCTTCCAGAAACAACCATCTTAGTACCCTGTTTTAGATACTTCTCTGCAAATTCCGCTGTGCGTCCGAATGCCACACAGTTAATAAAATCCGCATCCTGTTCACCGTTTCTTTTGAATCTTCTATCTACTGCTAACGTGTATCTGGCGATTGCCAAAGGTGTCTCACCTTGTGAATATCTTACATCAGGGTCCCTTGTCAATCTTCCCATTAATACTACTTTATTCATTATTCGGATCCCTCCTGTTAATTACGCATCCTGTTTAACGCATAAGAAACGTAATACAGTTTCCTCAATACGAAGTCTCTCTTCAAGTTCTGCTGGAACTGTAGTTTCGCCTTCGAACTGGATGAAATAGTAGTATCCTTCTTTCATCTTCTGAATTTCGTAAGCTAACTGTTTCTTACCCCATTCATCGACGTTAGTGATCGCAGCACCTGCTGTAGTAATCATTGCCTGAACTTTTTCAACCATAGCTGCACGTTCTTCGTCTTCGATCTTTGCACTTAAAACTAATGCTAATTCATATTTCATCATTACTTGCACCTCCTTTTGGTCTAGTGGCTCTTTCTTCGTGAAAGAGCAAGGATATTTTTATATACCACGAATAATTACTCTATCATAAACTTCTAATCTTGGCAAGCTTTTTTATAAATCCTCTAAAATTTTTTCAACCATCTTTCTTGGCACCATCACCTGTCTGCCACATCCAACACATTTTAAACGAAAATCCATTCCCACTCTCAGAATCTCCCATTCATTTATACCGCAAGGATGTGCTTTTTAATTTGACAATATCTCCAATCTGAAATTCCATCCATCAAACCTCCTTGTTCTTATCTATCTTTTACACTATAGTTCTGATTATAACAGAAAAAGAACCAGGTGGTCAATACCCGATTCTTTTTCTACACTTTGAAGAAGAAGTTATTCTCTTAATCTTAGACTTCTGGCGCTGTTGCGTCAATATCCCCAGATTCATTGCTTCATATTGTTCTAAAATTAAAGTCTGGATCATATTTCTTGTATCAGAATTGATCGGATGTGCAATGTCTCTATATTCACCATCTGCAGCTTTTCGGCTTGGCATTGCAATAAACAGACCTTTCTCCCCTTCGATTACTTTAATATCATGTACCACAAATTCATTATCGATTGTGATTGACACAACAGCTTTCATCTTACCTTCTTTGGCCACTTTTCTAATACGTACATCAGTTATTTGCATGTTGTCATCCTCCTAGTTTCTAATAATATAGCTAAAATTCGCTCTCCGGTCAGGCTCTGGTAACTTCTTCTTTCTCTTAGACCGTATATGCTAATTTTATTATAACACTATTTTCAGCAATTGTGAACAAAAACTTGTTTTTATCAGCTTTTATTATGACATTTTACTACTTTTTCTCCATATTTTTATAGCAAATATAATATTTCCCAATTCAATCTCTATCTTGCAAGATTAGTTGCGGTGACTTATAATAAGGAAAACAATGAAACTATATTAACGATTGAAAGAAAGGGCACATGAAAATGTATCAGATAGATTTTAATAAACCAATTCATATTCATTTTATGGGAATCGGAGGAATCAGCATGAGCGGTCTTGCTGAGATCCTTATCAAAGAGGGCTTTTCGATTTCTGGATCCGATATCCATACTTCCGATATCATCAAACACTTAGAAGATAAAGGCGCAAAGGTTTATCTCAGCCAGACTGCTGATAATATCACGGATGATATCGATCTTGTTGTATACACAGCAGCGATCAACTTCGATACCAACGAAGAATATAAAGAAGCCATCCGCCGTAACATTCCTGTCATGAAACGTGCTACACTGCTTGGTCAGATGATGCATAATTATCAGAATGCGATCGCCGTATCTGGAACTCACGGTAAGACAACAACAACTTCTATGTTATCTTATATTTTACTTGCTGGTAACACAGATCCTACGATCAGCGTTGGTGGAATTCTTGATGCGATCAATGGGAATATCCGTGTCGGACATTCCGAGACATTCGTAACTGAAGCATGTGAATACACAAACAGTTTCTTAGAATTCTTCCCTAAGATCAGTATTATCCTCAATATTGAAGAAGATCACATGGACTTCTTTAAGGATCTTGATGATATCCGCCATTCTTTCCGTGAATTTGCCCACAAACTTCCTGATTATGGTTATCTGATCATCAACGGTGAAATTGAGAACATTGATTATATTGTGGACGGATTAAAGGCAGAATATGCAACTTTTGGATTAGAAAATGATTCTTATGACTATTGTGCAAAGAACATCGGGTATGATGCATTTGGACATGCTCATTTCGATTATTACTATAAAGGAGAATTTATTGACCATATCCAGTTAAATGTCAACGGAGAACATAACGTGAAGAATGCACTGGCTGCCATTGCTGCTGCAAAACGTATCGGCATTGATGTTGATACAATGAAGAAAGGACTTCTTGGATTCACTGGCGCCAAACGTCGTTTTGAACTAAAAGGCACATGCAACGACTTCACCGTTGTTGATGACTATGCGCATCATCCAACAGAGATCCGTGCAACTCTGGAATCTGCTAAGAATTATCCACATAACGAATTATGGTGTGTATTCCAGCCTCATACTTATTCCAGAACAATTGCATTCCTTGATGACTTTGCAAAGGCATTAAGTCTCTGTGACCACGTGATCGTCACTGACATCTATGCTGCCAGAGAAAAGATACTGGTATCGTAAGTTCCAAAGATATCGTAGACCGCATGGCTGATTATGATGTAGATGTACACTATATTAAGGAATTTGATGACATTGAAAAATTTATTTTAAAAATTGCAAAAAATGATCTGTTGATAACTATGGGGCCGGAAACGTCGATTCTATCGGAAATTCGCTCGTAAATAGATAGTTATCCACATTATCCACAGACTTGTACACAATTGCTGATAAACAAATCTGTGGATTTCTTTTGTCCTTTTCCACAATTGTAAAATCTATGTAAATGGCTTATTTCCATTGTTTTACGATTTTTGTCCACATTATCCACATTATCCACAGACTTGTACACAATTAGGGTGTGGATTTCCCTGGTATTTACAATTTCTCCAATCTGCGTTATAGTCAGATTAACGATAATAAAAGAAGGAGAGATTGCCATGAATTACATTAAAGTAACAACCACATATCCAACCGGTGGAACGCTGCTTCCAAACGCATTTGTTGATAATTATATGATCCGTGCGAACGGTGAATACATCAAAGTGTATATTTATCTTCTGCGTATGGTTTCTGACGGTGCAAACTTCAGCATTCCTTGTCTTGCAGATGTACTGGAACTTACGGAGCGTGATGTTACTCGTGCGTTAAAATACTGGGAGAAAGAATCCCTCTTACGCATGGCGCTTAAAGACGGCGAGATCAGTTTTATAGAGCTTCTCCCTGTCAGTGGCAATCCACATTCTCCTGCACAAACTACAAAACAAGAAGACACAGCCCAAGCTACTTCTTCAGCAGCTTCTAAGACTACTGTGAAGGATCAGACGATCACTGGTGCTGAACCGATTCCTGCCATGAAGACGCTTTCTCCTGCAGAACTTCAGCGTAAGAGCGAAGATGAGCGTTTTTCTTATCTTCTCTACGTATGTGAGATGTTCTTAGGAAAGCCATTAACTTGTACGGATATGAACACTTTACTTTACATGTATGAAGATCTTAGAATGTCATGTGAATTGATCGAATATCTTGTAGAGCATTGTGTATCAAATGGTAAGAAGAGTTTCCGTTATATGCAGTCTGTAGCGATCAACTGGTACGAAGCAAATATCAAAACTCCTGAAGAAGCGAAAGCATACAGCAAGAATTTTCGTAAGGAATATTATTCTATCATGCGTGCATTTGGATTAAATCAGAATCCAGCCCCTGTTCAGGAAGAATATATGAAACGATGGCTTGAAACTGATGGTTTTGATCTTGCACTGATCATTGAAGCTTGTAATCGTACGATCAATGCGATCAACAAACCTAGTTTTCCATATGCAGATACGATCTTAAAGCACTGGAAAGATAACCACATCGTAACATTGGAAGATGCGAAGAACTTCCATATCCGGCAGAAAGCACCAAAGACTTTCGCTAACAATAACAACCAGAGCAATATGCATAACTTTACGCAGCGTGATTATGATTTTGATGCGTTAGAGCAACAGCTTTTACAGAAACAGTTCGCGGATGAACTCATGGAGAACTAACTTATGTCATTATCAAATAACGATTATCAGGATATCATGCGCCAGTATGAGGAAAGACGGCTTTCTAATTACCGTCTCCATGAACAGCGCAAGAAAGATATATACACAACAATTCCAGAGATCAAAGAACTTGACCGGCAGATCACTGCCAATTCTATTTCTCTCGGAAAGCAGCTGATCGTCCGGGATGATCCTGCTTTGAGAGAAGAATACCGTATAAAGAATCAGGTGCTGATCAGCCAGAAACAGGCTCTCTTAAAAGAAGCCGGATATTCTTCTGATTATCTGGAACCGATCTACTATTGTAAGAAGTGTAAGGACACCGGATATATTGGACAGGAACAATGTTCCTGCTTTCATCAGGCGATGATCGATCACCTGTATTCCGGTTCTAATATGGCTAAGATTTTAGCACGGGAGAATTTTCAGACCTTCCGGGAAGATTATTATTCCGACCAGATGACCAAGCAAGGTCTTCCAAGCCCTAGACGTAACGTCCAGAAAGTCGTGGAACACTGTAAAACCTTTATTTCCAGATTTCCAAATCATGACAACATTTTATTTCAGGGTTCCACTGGTGTTGGGAAGACTTTCTTAAGTCATTGTATTGCAAAGGAAATCATGGACCGCGGTTTTACCTGCGTCTATATGACAGCTTTCCAGCTGTTTGATACTTTGGCAAAACATACCTTTGGCAAAGGAAAGGATATGGAACAGGAAACATCTGCTAACCTGATCTTTCAATGCGATCTATTGATCATCGATGACCTTGGAACTGAGATGATCAATAAATTTGTGATCTCACAGTTATTTCAATGTTTGAATGAACGATTGATCCAGGAAAGATCAACGATCATATCCACAAATTTATCTCTGCAAGAATTCAGAAATACTTATTCTGAACGAATTTTTTCAAGGATCATTGAGAATTATTCATGGCAGAAAATCTATGGAGATGATATCCGTTTCAAAAATCGAACTTGACGTAACTTATTTATAATGTTATAAAAACTATAGAACAATATACGAAGGAGATAGTATCATGAGACGATCTGACCGTAACTTTACTAAGATTCCAGACGGTAAACTTGGAATCATTGCCCTTGAAGGATGCAAAGAACTTGGAAAAACAATCGACAACTATATCATCCAGTGGAGATCTGAAACTTACAAAGATTTCAAAGACTCTGTTGCCTGTGATGGATATTTAAGAGATACTTATCTTTTAGATGCCAGTTGCCCACGTTTTGGTTCTGGAGAAGCTAAAGGTATCATTCGCGAATCTGTTCGTGACATGGATTTATACATTATTGTTGATGTATTAAACTACAGCGTAACTTACTCTTTAAGCGGACGTGTAAACCACATGTCTCCAGACGATCACTATGCTGACTTAAAACGTATCATCAGTGCTTCCGCTGGAAAGGCTAAGAGTGTTAATGTTATCATGCCTTTCTTATATGAAAGCCGTCAGCATAAGAGAAGTACACGTGAATCTTTAGACTGTGCAGTTATGCTTCAGGAACTGATCAGCCTTGGTGTTGATAATATCCTGACTTTCGATGCACATGACCCTCGTGTACAGAATGCAATTCCTATCAGTGGATTTGATAACATCCAGCCTACTTATCAGTTTGTAAAATCATTAGTTGAACAGTGTGATGATGTTCACTTTGACAACGACCACTTAATGGTTATCAGCCCAGATGAAGGTGCTATGCAGCGTGCGATCTACATGGCAAACGTTGTTGGTGTTGATGTTGGTATGTTCTACAAACGCCGTGACTATTCTACTGTCATTGACGGACGTAATCCTATCGTTGCACATGAATTCCTTGGTGACTCCTTAGATGGTAAGGATGTTCTGATCATCGACGATATGATCTCTTCTGGAGAAAGTATGATCGACGTAGCCAAAGAATTAAAACGCAGAAATGCCCGTCGTGTATTCTGCTTATCTACATTTGGTTTATTTACAAACGGATTAGAAGTATTTGACCATGCAGTTGAAGAAGGTATTATTGAGAAGGTTATCACAACTAATCTTACTTATCAGACACCTGAATTATTATCTCGTGACTGGTATGCATCTTCTGACGTATCCAAATACGTTGCACTATTAATTGATACATTAAATCATGATGCATCAATCAGTGATCTGTTAAACCCAACAGAACGTATCAAAGAATATCTTGAAAAAGAATATGTAATATATAGATAAAGACTTCGTCTTATGGCGGAGTCTTTTTGCAGAATTTTCTTATACACAAAAATCACAGGTATTGAATTACCTGTGATTTTTAATTATCTCAATATTCTTTTTACTGATTCTCTGCTGGCTGTTCTTCTGTCTGTGGTGCTGCCGTTGTAGGAGCCGCTGTCGTAGGCGCTGCCGTTGTAGGAGCTGCTGTCGTAGGTGCCGCTGTAGTTGCTTCTGTGCCCTTTGTGCTGCTCTCTGTCGCTGTTGTTGCCTGTGTTCCTGTCTGCTGTGTAGTCTCTCCCTGGTAATCCGTATAATCTCCACCCATAGAATCTGTAGAAGAGTATTCTGAATGAATCTCATTCATGAAATTACTCCAGATGGATTTTGGATAAGATGCTCCGCTTAATCCTTCCATAATCCTGTTATCATCTCTACCTACCCATACTGCTGTTGTATAGTAAGGTGTGTATCCACAGAACCATCCGTCTTTGTTCAGGTTTGTTGTACCTGTTTTTCCTGCGGTATCAACATTCGGTACTTTTGCTCCTACTCCAGTTCCACCTGTAATTACACTCTTCAGTACATCAGTCATTGCATTTGCTGCACTTGTTGAATATACTCTTCTCTTCTTTGTGGAAGATGACATAACTTCATCTCCATCAGAAGTTGTTATCTTAGAGATACATGTTGGTTCTCTATACACACCATCATTCTTCAATGTAGCATATCCTGCTGCCATCTCTTCTGATGTTGTTCCTTTTCTGAAACCACCAATACATGTCGTATAATACTTATAATCAAAACTTGTCAGATATTTAAAGTTCATATTCTCCAGATATTTTAAACATGTCTTCGGTGTCAACTGTTCATAGATACGCATCGTTGCAACGTTACTTGACTTCTGCACTGCTCTTCTAAGCGTAATCTGTCCGGAATATGACCCATGTGAGTTCCCCACATGATTCTTATCTTTGGAAGACATTGGCGAATCATCTACGGTTGAACTTGGTGACCATCCATGCTCTAAGGCTGGTGCATATACAAGCAATGGCTTGATCGCACTACCTGGCTGTCTTGGACTCTGGAACGCACGGTTTAATGTATAACCGATATTCTTCTGTTCACGTCCACCGACGATCGCTACAACCTTTCCAGTATCATTATCAATACATGTTCCAGATGCCTGTGTCTTATAAATACCATTCTTATCTTTCTCTGTATATCCAGACAATGCACTATCTACGCTGCTCTGCAGCTGTTTCTGGACATCTGGATCAATAGATGTATAAATATGATATCCGGCACTGTATAAGGTTCTCTTACACTCTGCATACATCTTATCATATTCTTCCTGATATTTTTCCTTCTCAGAAGTCGAACTGAAATCGTATTTGAATTCAAATCCCTTCTGCTTCATGATCTCTTTTGTCGCACAATGAATGACATATGTTTCTACGTAATTCTTCTTCTCTGTCTTACTCTTCTGCGCGCTCTTTACATTAATCTCTTCATTGATTGCTTCTTCATACTGGTCTTTACGGATCAGTTTCTGCTCGTACATATCCTTTAGAATCTTATTTCTACGCTTGATCGTATTTTCTTTGTTTGTACGTGGATCATAGATTGTTGGATTATTTGGAATCGCAGATAAAAATGCTGCTTCTGACATTGTCAGATTCTTCGCATCCTTACGGAAATATCCTTGGCTTGCTGCCTGAATTCCATAATAACCATTCGCATAATAAACATTGTTCAGATAGAACTCAAGGATCTGCTCCTTGGAGTATTTCCTCTCTAATTCTACTGCCATAAAGATCTCTTTAACTTTTCTCTTCCATGTCTTCTGACGATTCAAAAGACAGTCTTCGCAAGCTGCTGCGTCAGAGTACTTCCCCTGTGTGATCCTTCCTTTGTGTACCACATAACTTACCGCAGCTCTTGAGATTCCTTTGTAATCCACACCTCTGTGTTTATAGAAATTCTTGTCTTCGACAGAAATTACTGCAGCTATGACATAAACCGGAAGCTCCTTGTACTTCAGATAATATACATCTTTTTCACCTTTAAACTTCAGTAACTGTTTTCCGTTGGTGTCATATACAATACTTGTCTGTGATGCCTTAAATGTCTCCTCACTCGACTGAGCAACGAGTTTCTTGGCTTCACTTCTAAGCTTCATAACCTTTGCCCCAAAAGTAAACCAGCCGATTACGACCAACAACAAAAGACAACAGAAACTTTCAAAAGAACTTTTTCTTTTTATGCTTTTCTTGCTTTCGGGAATAATCTTTTTGTTTCCTTTGTTTCTTCAGCCATATTCCTTTCACCTTTCGTTTGTTTTACTGTTCTCATTTCCCGGATCATCTCCAGATATATATCTTAATTTTAACATAAAATATATCATAACTAAAATTTTTGTCTCGACATAGTTCGCACTCTAAAGACAAAATCTAATTGGCATATCCGTAATATACGCTTCCCGCCTTTTAAATTCACTCTCAAGCTTCTTGCGATTTGCTTTTACAGACTTTCCATTTGTCGGATCATAATATCTTAAATCCGTCTGATTATAACTCATCACCAATACATATGTGCCATTCTTTCTCTGTGCCATAAAAGATCTTCCCTTACTTATTGCATAAACAAGATCATCTATGCTGCAGTCAGAATAATTAACTGCACGCTTATTGAACACTTTAAATAATTTATCATATGTGCTGCCTGACATCTTCTTAATCTTATCATAGGAAATCTTAATTCCTTCTGATCTTGCCATCATCAGAATACATGCAATATCTGTCTCATCTTTATTCTTTGCTTTGATCATCGGGATATTAGATCCTTTTCCATAATTCTGTGCAACACCTTTCTCCCACAGATACATCTGATGATAATTTACAACTACTCCACCACCTTGCTTGGCGATCTTGATAGCTTCTTTCAGATTACTGTAAATTCCTGACAACTTACCGCCTGTATAGACAAATGCATCCCTATATTTATTATCATTTACAGCAAATTTGATCTTTATCTCATCTTCCTGCTCCTCAACATTTGTAGAAAGATAGTTTGGTCTTGTCTGAATATAAACATCATCCGGGAATGCAAGATATAACTGATTCAATCTTGTTCCTGTATACCCATACTCTAAAACTGCCTTACTCTCCTGTTTATCTTTGTAACGAATATAACTTACATTGATCTTCTTATATCCATTTCCACTCTTCTTAGAATGTGTCAATGCGATCGTTGTTCCGTCTACACTTGTGTTCGTAATATAAGTACCATCTTCTCCATACTCTTTTACAATCTTTTTATTGTTTCTTATATATACATTTGTCAATGGATACATATAAGAACCATCTTTATTCCTTACAACTTCTTTTTATTTCCAACTCCATAGATAAAATCTTTCTCTATGAATCCAATTGGACGCAGTACCTGATCATCTTTACATGTGATCACTTCTGTTTTCTGTGTGGAAAGATCCACAACTTTCATCTTATTCTTTGACTGATTCAATGCAAGCATTCCATTCTCAGAGATAACTGTCATATCATCTGTAATGTTCTTTGCCAGAATCTTACTCTTTCCAGAGTCAAGATCTACCTGATAAACCGCTCCATCCAAATAGAAATAAAACTGTCCGCTACCACTTAAAATGCACCTTTTTAATGTCATTTTTCATCATATCATACTGAATCTGTGTTGGGATAAATCCTAGTTCCTCAATCTTCTGGTCTGACGCAGTATACTGATAAACAGAAATACCATTCTCTCCTTCATGTTTTCCTCGATTCATATATCCATAAACCAAGAATGCTATATCTCCATTATTCTTCATCTTCATAATCTGAATCGCATGCTTTTGATAGTTGTTGCGACTGTCACGATAATCTTCTCCTTCAAAAGAAAATACTTTGTGCATGTTGGACTTCTGATAGTCATAATACCACAATTCATCTTGGACAACGAATGCTGCTTTCTTTCCGCCATTTTTACTGATCAACTGTTTCTGACTGCTTCCGATTCCCAATAAAATACGATTATTACTACGATCGATCGTATCGTATCGCATATATGCTTCCATATTACGTTCATAATTTAACAGATACATTCTGTCCTTTGCATATCGAACCCTGAAATATTCTGTTGCCTGATAATACTGTTTTGTTCCATCCGTATTCTCTGCTGAAAGAATATATCTCAGCTCCAGTGACGTTACATTTTCAGAAATTTCTTTTACGGTTGCAGGATATACACTTTCAACCTGTGGTTTTAATGTTGCATAAGATACCGCTTCCTGTGTCGATTTCAAGTCAACATTCGCCAGATTATTCGATGTTGTTCCCTCTGCCGTTTCTAAATACTGACTGATAAACTCTGTATTACCTTCTGTCAATGCTGCATCATGGAATTTCTGTGCAAAATCCAGACATTCTTTTAAATGAAAACTAGTTCCATAAATCACACGTGTAAAATAACGGATCGTTTTGTCATTTTGTTTCACTGACAATTCCATTAGATATGTTTTTCCATTTTCCAGACGTTCTTTAATCTTAATGTTTGCCGTCTTTTTTCTTTGACTTTATGAAATGCTGTATCACCATTTCCAAGGATTGTTTTATTATCTGTATCATAAATCTTATATGACACGACACTGACGTCAGATTTTGCATATGTCAGCATTACTTTTACTTCATTCTCATAAATTGGTGTGATACTGTCACGGATCAAGGATGCATCAACACTTCCCTGATACCCATGCAACTGGTTAATATTCTTTCCATCTGCAGACACTGTTAATAAAGGGATTGTTGCTTGACTAGTTTCTGTAACCCCTTTGTTATTTCTTCCAACTAACATATAATTCCAGATAAATAATGAAATTAAAAATAGAATTCCAAATACTGAAATCTGTATCGCTTTACTTTGCTTCATTACTTTCTCCTTTTCCTAATTCCGTGAAGCCTTATAATGTACATTTTATCCGTTTTTGTATATGAATACAACCTTTTAAGAAATGTTTAAGATGTATGTTTTTCATTTTACAGCGGATTTCATAGTGATTCCCTATGAAACAAGAAAACCAGGATTTCTCCCGGCTCTTTCTTTTATGCTTTGAACATATTTCGTTTTCTTCGATAACGGCATCTTCTATGATAAATCTCTCCTCCAAGCAGCGAAAGGATCATCTGATATAATAACTGTTCTTTCTTCTGACAATCTTGCTTCTCTTGATGATCGATCTTATCATAAATCTTATCCACCATAGCAAGCAGCATCGTTCGATCCATATATTCATCAAACATCCTGCTGCCCTCGTATTCCATCTGATCACAAATATCTTCAATCAGATCCAGAATCTGTCTGGCCAGTGCAGAATACATTCTCGTAATATACTGATAATCGTCTTCCTGCCTCTGTTCCTGTGCTACAAATTCTCTGACTGGTCTTACTTCAGTATCAAATAATGGAAGATCTCCTAAACCATCTCTGTCTGCCATCTTCCTGCTCCTTTTCTCTATCAATCATATCTTATGATCATTTAGAGAAAATATTGCATGTCCTATTCTTTATTTTCTTCCCGAATACTTCTCACTTCTTCATTGATCGCCAACATCTTGCTGTCTAAAAACGTCACAAGATCTGCACACTCCTTCAATTCTTTCTTAATGTATTCTGGTGTATTGCCCTCGTATTTATAATAAATCTTATGCTCCAGAGATGCCCAAAAGTCCATTGCAACCGTTCTGATCTGAATCTCTACTTTGGTAGGTACCACTCTGTCAGATAAAAGATTGGTACTCTTACGATCAGATGATAGCTTCTGTATCCATTGACCTTGGGATTCAACATATAATCCTTTGTCTTTAGTACTTCTATATCATCTTGTGATGAGATCATATCTACGATTCGATAAATGTCTGGTGTAAAAGAACAAATAACCCTGACCCCAGCGATATCGTCAATATATTTCTGGATATTCTCTACTGTGATCTCTTTTCCTTTACGTATCAGCTTTCTTGTGATACTCTCATCTGTTTTAATCTTGATTCGATATGTTCAATCGGATTGTACTGGTGCACAAGTTTAAACTCATCATTTAATATCTCTAATTTCGTTCCGATCTCTTTTAATGCAGAACGATATAATAATTTGATCTTTCGGTATTCAAGCATTACATCTTGTACATCAGGTAATTCTAATTCTCTCATATGTCTCACTCCTTACCATGTTTGCTATTCCTATTCTATCACTGTTTCACTTTGTATTCAATAGCATACAATCCGAGTAGTAAGTTCTTAAATACCTAAAATGGGTAAAAATCCGTGCGGAATGCGTTGTGCTATCTTCCACAGACGTTACCTCTATAGTTAACTCAACGGCACCCTCACGGCACATAGAAGGTTCCACTTAGTGCTGCTTTGTTCCCAACCTGACACGGTTCATGGATTCCTATTGCGTGAGACCCAGATATCAACGCCACTTGTAGAGGGCAGCTCTACAGAAAACAGCCCGAAGCAAACCATCACCTCTGCTATAGCGGATTGCAGAAATAGGGTGCCGCTACCTCCCCGGCTAGCACGGAAGCTTTATGACTTGATTATCTTTGGCATCTTTTGCAAGATGCATATTTGATTATACTAAATACTTTTCTTTTGGTCAATAGTTATTCTTATTTGGTTTTAGATAAATTTTTTCGTTCCCCGATATCTTCCTCTTCCTTTTACGATCACATATTTGTAACCTTCTTTTTGACGATCTTGTAATCTTTATTCTTTTTAAATGCTTTCCTTTGTAATATAATACGATTCCCTTTGGATTCTTATTTTTAGAATCCGCCTTACAATATCTCAAATGAATCTTGTTTACTGGCTGCATTACTGTATATGCCTTTAAACGCACCGTTGCATGATCTGGGTTCAGATCATTCCATTTTCTATGATCATAAAGATAACTCTGTCCTTTTTGTTTTATTAACAAAAGATACCCAGTGATAATCATCATTTTCATCAAAACCAATCTTACCAGAAGATCTTAATTTTACTACAACTGCAAACTTGTCTCCTCTCAGAACCTCTGCTTTTCTTGGAAGATCGATCGTATGCGTTCCGGCCTCTCTGATCGTTCCTGTTACCGGACGTTTTAACATCTTTGTTCCACTTGTTGGTCTTCCATCTTTAGGATTTCTATAAATCTGTATACTGTATTTGACGTTTGCAGACCAAGTCACCAGATTCACTGCTTTGATCAGTTCTTTCTTCTTTGCACTTCCTTTTTCGCTGTAAATACATTTGCGAACTTTTGTCCTTTTTAGTTTTAAAATTAGGATTCGCTGAACCATCATAGAAATAATTGTATTTATACTCTGAGGCTTTCACAAATTGCCCTGCAACAAATTCACAAAGAGATTTATCTTCATAAGAAATATAGGTATATCCGTTACTTCCTTCTTGATTTCCCCAACTGTTTTTACGATCCATGCTCCATCTCTGGACGGTCTGGATCCACTGTTAAAATTATCTCTGCTATAACTATCATCCCATCCAACAATCGCAACAATATGATTTGCTGTCTGTCTGGCACTATTGCAGTTGTATGCCTCATGATTCTTTCCGTAATAGGCTGTTTCTTCCCATGTCTCTTCGGGTGCATGGTACGCCATAACTACGGAACCATATCCTATGATATAGGATTTTACTACTGCTGCTTGCGGTGTATCTCCAAGGAAAAATCCATTCTTCAGAATTGCACTGTCTTTTTGTCCTACAGAATCAGATAATCTCCATTTTCCTGTATTAAATGGTGCAATATTTTCTTTTGCAAGACCATACCATCCTGTTAGCGACAACATTGCAAGCAGTGAATTGCCACCCGCATATCTCCAATCTCCTGAAACTTTTGTTTTGTCCCCTTTGGTATTATTTAATATATCGTTTTTCGATTGTACATAAAATATCCAAAATGTTTCTCCGAAAAATCTATATTCGTACTTGCGATTCCTTGTTTGATCAGAGAAGTCTCTCCCATCGACGTAATCCCAAACGCCCAGCATAATTCTGTGTTCCCCTGATCTTTCACTGATGTTACCTGTCCAAGTTCTGATGAACTGTAATATGAATCCAATGATCTGGCATTCCTCTTTGGCGTTACAGTTTTGGGCACATCTGGAGATTCAATCTTAATATTCAATGGATGATATCCATTAGACTGTGAGGCATAGATAAAAGAAATATTTAAAGAACTTATCATGCCGACACATAAAATAACTACAATAAGCTTCTTAATCCTTTCCATGTTCCTTGTCCCCTTCTTCCTTCTTCTTAATTCTTTAAAAATCAGACAGCATCTGACTGCACTCTTCCTCTAATATACCACGTTCTATCTCTACTTGATGATTAAATTTGTCAATCTGTAAAATATTCAATACAGATCCTGCACAGCCCGCCTTTGGATTCATCGCTCCGATCACAACTTTGGGAATTCGTGCCTGTACGATAGCTCCTGCGCACATCTGGCATGGTTCCAATGTGATATACATGGTACAATCTTCCAGTCTCCAATCATTAACTTTCTTACTTGCTTTCTGAATCGCAAGAAGTTCTGCATGTGCCAATGTTGTCTTCTTCTTATTGCGCTGGTTATAAGCTCTTGCAATGATCTTATCGTCTTCAACGATCACACATCCAATTGGAACATCTCCGATCACTGCCGCTTTCTTTGCTTGTTTGATTGCTTCTTTCATGTATTTTTCTTCTTGTGTCACTTACTCTTACCCCTTATATCTATGTCATATTTTTCTTTATTATAACATAGAATGAAGCAAAAGAGAGTACACGATTGTCAGATTATCAACGTATTGTATCTTATCTGTATGAATATCACCATGGAATCAAGGGTTCCAATGTCGGTTTTGCCAAAATAGAAAAACGCCAAAACCGTCTGAGGGTCTATTTCCATGTAAAACAAATGAACAGGCATTAGAATACAAAATTTATTTTTATTATTTTCATCAGGGTGCTATGAATGGGATTTATCTTGATACGGTCAAGCGAAATGATGCGATCATTGAATTTAAAACACATATCCTTTGATCGATGATTTTGATAAAATGGATGGATTCTTGCTGTATTATTCGAATGATCATTTCTTTGGATCGCAGTGGAAAGATCATCCGATCATTATACGAAGTTTTGTACCTGTGGAGTCTGTTGAAAATAAAAATGAGAATACTGAAAAACGGTACCTCCAGAACCTTCACCTGAAACCGAAACACTTTCTGAAACTGAAGCTTCTCCTACATCCAGTCTATCAGAATACATTGAAGCCCTTCAATTAGAAAAGGATGCGAAAGAATTCACACATCCAAATCCACCAAAGGACTTCGACTGGAAGGAGTATCCCACCTTGCCCATGCCTCCTTCTTATAGCCTTGATCCTAGCATTAAGATCGGACTAGAAGATCTTGATCAGATTCCTGATCTTGATGACAACATAAAGACAAATGGTTTTCTCCTTTTAAATTATGGGAATTTCGGCCACTTAATGCTCGCGAAAGATCAAGACAGCGGCCAACGTTATCTTGGAATTCTGGAATCTTTGATAACGAAAAGCTTTTATCTCCCGTTTATTTGGTTTTAAGACTTTTATCACGGTGCCGCTAAAACCACATAAAACTGGAAATTTTGGTTATTTTATCTTACCGGTCTAAGATGTTACTTAACTGTGCAAACTGTTCTAAGGTTAATGCTTCTCCACGAACAGATGCAGGTAATTCCATCTCTTCTAATGCCTGTGCTACCTGTTCTTTGGAGAAGTTTAAGCCTCCGAAATTTTTAATTCCATTCTGGAGAGTTTTTCTTCTCTGGTTAAAAGATGCACGAATTAACTGGAATAATAATTTCTCATTTGTAACCTTGATCGGTGCGTCTTTGTATTTCGTAAGACGGATGACTGCAGATCCAACTTTTGGTCTTGGCATAAAGCAGTTTGGCGGCACATTCGCTACCACATATGGTTCTGCATAGTACTGCACTGCGAGTGATAATGCACCATAGTCTTTTGTTCCCGGACCTGACTGCATACGGTCTGCAACTTCTTTCTGTACCATGACAGTAATACTGTCGATCGGCACATGACTTTCAAACAATCCCATGATGATCGGAGTTGTAATGTAATATGGGAGATTCGCCACAACCTTCACTGGTTTCCCACCATTTTTCTCTTCTACGATCTTTGCAATATCGACTTTCAAAATATCTGCATTCAAAATGGACACGTTATCATATGCACTTAATGTGTCTGAAAGAATCGGAATCAGATTCTTATCAATCTCAACTGCCATGACCTCTCTCGCATTTTCTGCAAGATACTGTGTCATTGTTCCAATTGGTCCGATCTCTAACACGAAATCATCTTTGTTCACTTCTGCTGCAGAAATGATCTTCTCAAGAACACGTTCATCAATCAGAAAGTTCTGTCCAAACTTTTCTGAAAATCAAAATCATATTTCTGAATTACTTCTATTGTATTTTTGGATTTCCAAGTTTCACTCTTTATACCTCTTTCATACGATACAATTGTCTTGCATTTTCTTCAGTGACTGCGATCAGTTCTTCCTTGTTGATCCCTTTGATCTGACTGAGCGCTTCTGCTACATAATTTAAATTTAGTGAGGAATTTCTCTTGCCTCTATTGGGTTCTGGTGACAGATATGGGCAGTCTGTCTCTAATACGATTCTGTCTAACGGTGTATAAGCTGCAACTTCCTTTAATGTCTTTGCATTCTTAAATGTTACAACGCCACCGATTCCAATATAAAATCCCATATCAAGGAATTGCCTTGCCATCTCTTTTGAATAAGAAAAACAGTGAACCACCCGCCGATTTCTTCTGCATGTAACGCTTTCATTATATCATAAGTATCCTTTGCTGCGTCCCTGCTATGAATAATGATCGGTAATTTTACATCTCTTGCAAGTTCGATCTGTGCTTCAAACCATTTCTTCTGAATGCTGCGTTCTGGTTCATCCCAGTAATAATCAAGCCCGATCTCTCCGATCGCAAGAATTCGATCCATTGCTGCATATTTCTTTAGTGTATCGATATCTGACTCTTTCAACTCTGCCGTATCACTTGGATGAACGCCGACTGCTCCATACATCATCGGATATCGTGTCACTGCTTCTACGATCCATGTAGACGTTTCCATATTCGATCCTACATCAACGATCGTTCCGATTCCATTGTCCTTCATAGATGCTAACAATTCTTCTCTGTCTTGATCAAACTGTTTGTCATCATAATGTGCATGTGTATCAAATATCATCGTCTCTCCCTTTTCTCTTCGTTTCTTTAATCTGACTGTATTTCCGTTGACCGTAAGACAACGGATGCTTCGTAAGAAACTTGACATACGGCTGTAACCATAGTCTTTGATATTAAATCCGCTGTGTTTATCTTTTAATTCTAAGGTTACCGCAGAAAGATTATCTAAAGATCCACCATTTTTCTTTACAAAATGAATTACTTCTTCTTCAATCGTTTCTCTGCTTGTCAGTTCTTTAAATTCAACATAACAGTTTGTATCTTCCTGCACAAGCATAAAATTATCCATCTCTTCATCAATTAAAACACTCAGCTTTGTATATCCATAATTTCGCACATCAAAATCTGAATATTTTGCATTTAATCGATTTCCAATCTTCCCTAAATCTACTGGTGCATTTCCATTTTCACTGATAATATCTGCAATCGTATATGAAATCTCATCCAGTGATGTAACATTCTCTATTTCATCACTTTCCATATCCTCTTCTTTACCTCTGTCCGCTTCATAAATCAGATTTAGATGGATAAATTTATTACATGCTCTTGTCAGTGCCACAGGTGTCTTTGATTCTCCCATTCCGATCACATACATATGTTCTTCTCGAAGTCTCATTGCAAGTCTTGTAAAATCACTGTCACTCGTAACAATGCAGAATCCGTCTACTTTCTTTCCATATAACAGATCCATTGCATCAATGACCATTGCCATGTCTGTTGCATTTTTACCTGAAGTATAAGAAAATTGTTGCACAGGAATAATAGAATATTCTAATAACAACTCTTCATTCCATCCATTTGCTTTGGACCAGTTCCCATAAATTCTTCGACAAGACGGAAATCCGTAGGCTTCCAGCTCCTGAAAAATGATCGGTGCGTATTTAGGACTGATATTATCTGCATCGATCAGAACTGCAAACTGATTCTTTTCTTCTTCTATCATATTTTCCCTCATATCTAGCTATTGTTTATAGTTCTTTCCTGTAAAATGAAAAAAGGATATATCCTCTCGAATATATCCTTAAATAAATACCAAGCGGGTGATGGGAATCGAACCCACGTGATCAGCTTGGAAGGCTGGAGTTCTACCATTGAACTACACCCGCATATCTTGTTCGCTGTGTTGTGTTTTCCTCAGCGACAAGTAATACTATACCACCACTTTTATAAATTGCAAGTGTTTTTGAATTTTTTCATTTTTTGAATATCTTATGATAAAGGGGTTTTGGGGTATATTTTATGATGAATAAGATCTGGTGTTTTATGATCCTTGCAGGACTCATTGTCAGCAGTTTTAATGGAAAGATCACAACACTTTCTGATACCATTCTTTCTTCTTCCAAAGAGGCTGTGGAACTCTGTATTCTAATGTTTGGAATTGTTGGGTTATGGTCTGGACTCATGAACATTGCTCTGTCTCTTGGAATTACTACACAACTTCAAAAGCTGTTAACCCTTTTCTGACTTTTTATTTCCAAATCTGAAGAATCAAAAAGCGAAAGAATATATCAGTACAAATATTGTCGCAAATATATTAGGTCTTGGTTGGGCTGCAACTCCTTCCGGATTAAAAGCTATGGAAGAATTACAAAAAGATAACCCTGACAAAAACACCGCAACAAATGAAATGTGTTCGTTCCTAATTCTTAATATATCATCTCTGCAATTGATTCCGATTAATATCATTGCCTACCGAAGCCAATACGGCTCTGTCAATCCATCTAAGATCTTAATTCCAGGACTTATCGCTACTTTAGGTTCCACGATCGTTGCTGTTATCTATATCAAATGGAAGGACCGAAAACGATGATCACATTTCTTGCAAATCTTGTCATTCCTTTATTCATATTTACACTTGTTTTATATGGAACCCTAAAGCGTAAGGATATCTATACCCCTTTTCTTGAAGGTGTCATGGATGGATTTAAAATTGTTCTTGAGATTGCCCCAACTCTGATCGCTTTGTTTTTTGCGATTCAGATCTTTCGTTCTTCTGGAGCCTTGGATCTGATCGTTCGTTTTCTGACTCCTATGGGAAAACTATTAAAGATTCCTAAAGAAGTTTTACCCGTGATCTTTGCAAAACTTTTTTCTTCTTCCGCTGCAACTGGATTCCTGCTTGATATTTATAAAACTTCCGGGCCGGATTCTTTGGCTGGGTTTATGTCTTCTGTGATCCTTAGTTCAACAGAAACTTGTTTTTACACATTATCCGTGTATTATTCTGTGGTTGGAATAAAAAAGATTCGATATACATTGACTGGGGCATTGCTGGCCGTTTTTGTTGGTACTTTTATTTCTGTATTCATCTCTTATCTTTAACTTTTCCCGATATATTTATGATATAATTTTGACATAAATAAATTTAGATTGCATTATAAAAATCAGCATACACAAAAACGAGTGTTATCAGCATCTACTACTGATAGCACTCATCTTTTTATTCCATATCTTTTCGTTTCTCTAATTCTCTCAAACTGACAACCAGATCATAAACTTCCGGCCGTCGTTCTTTCAAATGTTCATCCAAACGATGTCTTCGCTCTTTAAATCTCTGTGCAAGTTCTGGATGTTCTTTCATAATACGTTCATGAATTTCCCTTCGATGTTCCTCAAAACGTGCCGCCAGAGTTCTTTCATCTTTTCCAGAAATATTTACGATCTCTTTTAGATGTTCTTCCAGATGTTCTAACCATTCATCTTCGTCAAAAGCTTCCATATGTGACCAGCTTCCATGTAACAGCTTTTCTACATCTCCATTTTGCTTTAACTGCTTAATCTGATTTGTAATCTGCCTCTCAATCTGATCTTCCGTGTCAGAACCAAATGCCCAGACAAATTCCTGCATACGGTTATCTACACGCTTTCTTGATGCACTGCGTTCTTCATTATCAACTCCGCCTTCTAATGGATACGGACGTTTGATCCCCATATCTTTCAACGCAATATAAATCGTCCTTCTGACACATCCTTCTTCGATCAGATATCCGATTCCAAGCTTTCTCATCTGCTCATTTAAATCTGCGATATGTTCTGTGATATAAAATCTTATTCCTTGCTCTTTCAATGACTTATAAAGAATCTCAATGCGGTCTGCTGCCGTGATATCCATACTTCCAATTCCGCTGGCATCAAGGATCACTGCTTTGATATTTCCTCTGCGTTCAAGTTCCTGCTCAATATCCTGCTGCAACACTCCTGCATTGGCAAAACAAATTGCTGCTGAAACGATAGATCAACACACCTTCAATCTCGTGAATCTGACGACTCTCAGCTAAATCACGAAAATGCTTATGTCCTGGCTGAATTCCCAGAAAACAACTTGCTGGTTTTGATGATCGTATCACCATTTCTGCAAAGATAAGATAATTCCGATCAATACACCATTGATCGTTCCAAGTAACAATACCCCAATAAATGCACCCCAGAAAATAAAACATTCTGTGCGGCTGACTTTCCACAGTTTTACCGCCAGTTCAAATTCTGTTGCTCCCAGAAGTGCGGAAATTACGATCGCCGTCAATACCGGAACTGGCAGATATCCAATAAATCCTGTTCCAAATAACAGTAATAGGATCATAGATAATCCTGCAACAATACTCATTAACTGTGTTTTTCCCTGATATTGTTCTCCCATCGCCGTTCTTGAAACAGATCCGTTGATCGGACAGCATCCAGTCAATGCTGCCACAAGATTTCCAACTGCAAATGCTAGTAATTCTTGATTATCATTGATACGATATCCATTTTTCTGTGCAAAATTATTCTCTGCAAGAAGTGTTTCCGCCATAATAACGACCGCTACCGACAAACTGATCGTCACCACTTCATCCATTGGAATTAACATAAGATTTGGAAAACTCCATTTGGGAAGTCCTGGTGCTACGGCATCTAATGTCTTAATTCCCCATTCTTTCATTGGCAGAACCTGCGTCAAAACAGCCCCTGCTGCCATCATCACAACTGCCATTGGGAATTTCGGCATGATCTTTTTGCTGCCAACAAGATGACTAATGATAGGATTCCTAAGATCAATGATGGAAGATTGATCTGTTCTGCTGTTTTTTCTATATGCTCTAACAGTTCTAATAATTCTCCAGTTCCTGCTGTTCCTCCCATTAATTTCGACACTTGCATCAAAATGATCGTCGAACAGATTCCTGTAATAAATCCACCCATAACTGGTGCTGAAATATAATTTACAAGTTTTCCTGCATGCATCAGATAAAATGCGAGCAGCCACAATGCCACAAAAAATGTGATCACTGGCACAACTGCAAGTGCTTCTTTGGAACCACTTTGTATATTCATCCCAAGAAGTGCTGATCCAACCAACGCTGCTGGTGCCGCATCCACTCCAAAGATGAACTGCGGAGATGTAGAAAATAATGCAAATAAAATGATCGGAAATACAGACCCATATAGCCCATAAACCGCAGGTAATCCGGCAATCTGGGAATATCCCATAGAAATTGGAATCGATACTGCCATGATGATGATTCCTGTGATCACATCATGCAACAGATTTTCTCTTTTATAATCTTTTATTGTATGTCCTAATATCATAATTCTGTATGAAACACTCCCAACAAACTATTCTCTGATTTCCATCCAAGATATCTCAATGTTTCTTCCAATCCAGACATCACTTCTAACATATCTCCTACATTTGCACTTGCACCCATATGCCCGATTCGAATGACTTTTCCTGCCAATTCTCCGAAAGAACCTGCCAGCATGATTCCATGTTTTTCTCTCATTCTTTCCAGAATATCATCCGCTGTCATTCCTTCTGGTACATCAAATACTGTAACCGTATCTGAAAATCCACTTTCCAAATGTAATTTTAGACCAAATGCTTCAATGGCTTTTCTTGTCGCATTGGCGATTCTGGCGTGACGTTTGATCAGATCTTTATCCGCTGCAATATTATCCATCGCTGCTTTCAATCCATAGATATCACTGATTGGCATTGTATATGGGAACCATAAATTTTTATAGTAATCTTTGAAAATCGTCAGATTACAATAAAATGATGCGATTGGTGTTTTCGATTTTCCATAACCTTTTAGCTTCATCACTGATCGTTACGAAAGTAAGTCCTGGAGGCGCTGAAACTGCTTTTGAGATCCTCCACATAAGATATCGATCTGTGCTTTATCAACATTGACTTCATTTCCAAACATTCCTGAAACAGAATCTGTAACTGTCATGATTCCATAGGATTTCAATAATGGACAGATTTTATGAATGTCATTTAACATTCCACTTGGAGTATCACAATGAACAACTGTTGCATATTTAAAATCGTGATCTTCCTTCAGATATGCATCTAATTCATCAACATCAAATGCATTTTTATAATCTTTTGTATACATAACAGGAGTTCCACCATACATAGATACAAAATCTGCAAATCCTGCTCCATAAATTCCATTATCAAGAATTAAAACTCTATCTCCCGGCTCTGTCATAGATGCACATGCTGCCTCTAAACCAAGGATTCCTTCTCCGCTTAGGATCAGTGTTTCATTCTTCGTATGAAGCAGCTCACTGATCAGCTCACAGGTTTCCTTGTATTCATCATAGAATTGCGGATCCAAATCTGCATTCGTTGTAGAAAGGCTTCTCGCCAGTCTTACATTTTCTGGCACCTGAACAGGTCCTGGTGTCATAATCTTGTATTTACTCATATCCGTCACTCACTTTCTTTTTATTTTTATAATGTAATATACCGGGATCACTGCATAGAAAATGCTTTGGCAATCCCGGTATCATTATATCATTTTATTATGCAAACTGTGTAATTCCAATTTTCTTAACTGCAATCTCAATTGGTTCGATCACGATCAGTACAACAACTGCTGCTACAGCAATCTGTACGACATTTCTGGAACGGAACTGATTGGTGCAATAAAGTTTCCATAAAGAATGATCTCTGCAATATAATATCCAACGATCTTAATTACAAATGCTGCAAAGATTGCTGCAACTTTCCATCCATACTGGTCATGCTTTTCTGTCATAGCTCCAACAACATATCCCATGATTCCTACGATAATAAATGTAAATGGTGCCCACGCTGTCCATCCTGACAACAGATCAAATAATCCCATTCCAACTCCACCAGCGATAGCTCCTGTTTTCTTACCGAATAAAATTGCCATAATAAATAGAGGAACATTTCCTAAATGAATCAGACCTCCATTAGCTGCGATCGGTAATCTTACGTTAACAAACGCTGTAAACACATAAGTTAATGCAACTGCCATTGCTGTTATTGCAATAAACTGTACTTTATTTTCTTTCATTGTATTTTCCTCACTTCCTGATTTCTTGTATGATATATAGTTTTTAAGTACGCTGCGTTCCTTTATTGTGTTATAATTTATCGTGTCATTGGTATTTTTAAAATAGCCAGTTTTTATTTTTAATGGTGCCAGTTTATGATTTTCTTTTACTTTTACTTAATATCTGTCTCAATTTCTTTTCCTTATCCTGATCCAATACTCTCTTCGGAATAATAATCGCTTGTACAGAGCTCATGTAAACATAAAAGCTTTCTCTGTTTCGCAAACATCTTCTACCTTTTATAATCTACTTTCACTTCCTGACCTTTTGTTATCTCTATGATCTGATCTTCTGTAAAATTTAATGTTGTTTCTTCTGCAAATGGTAGTCCTTCTTTTCTTTCATTTTTAGAATTGTCTTACGAATCCCTCTTTTCATAATCTTTTTAGCTAGTAATATATCCACCACAGAAAAATGAATAATACAATTGCTTCACCAATAATTAACATTACTTCTGCTCTTGCTAGTATGAAAATGATCATAGCTAGAATACTGATCATTGGACCGATTAATCTTAAAAAACAGGTTTCTTTTTCCTATTTCTGAATGAATTAACTGATGAAATTCGTTGAATTCTATGTAGTCTTCATCTGTTAATTTGTAATTTAATTGCAGCATATTCCTTCCCTCCTTGGTTTGTATGAATATCTTTATGATACGATATCATTTTAGGAAAATAAAGAATTTTTGCTTTATTTTTTAGATAACACACATACTTTGATTCATTAAGTTATGCATACTTGAAATATTTATAAATATATGTTATATTATCTTCGAAAAATGAGATAATGTCCAGTGACACAGAAAAAGATCCAGAAAAGCGCATTATCTGGCTCTTTTTCTTATAATTTTATTCAAAGCATTTTAAAACACTATGATTCTTACCACTTCCATAAAAATTCAAACTCATATTTTCCAATTCTCTGCTCTGGGGCATGGAATCCGTCTCCGTAAATAATTGTCTTTCTTTGATATGACTCAAGTTTTCCTTTCTTGTCTGTAATTTTTCTTAACTGACTTTGAGCATTATTATTTCTCCATTTTTATTTTCACTGCTCAAACCTTTCACTGAATCACAAACTTTAATCTTCTGAATCTGATAAGAGATTTTTCAGTCATTGATTATCTAAAACATAAACAAATACCGTAAAATATACATACTATGAGTTTTGATTTATTTGATTTAATACCTGTAAACTTTAGGTATCTGAGAAAAACGAAGACTACAGCTATCAAACCAACAAATAAATTTTACATATGTTCACGAAAGTAATCATGAAAATACTGCATAACCTTCACCAACAGATCCTGTTCCTGCTCATTAAGCGTATCAAGCAGTCCCTGGATCATACGTTTATGAAATTCTCTGTGATGACTGTATGCTTTCCTCCTTCTCAGAAAGAGATATATAAACAACTCTGCGATCTTTCTCTCCGCGTTTGCGATTTACATATCCTTTCTTCAAGAGGTTATTGATAGCGGTTGTAAGTGTACCAACCGTAATGTTTAAATCTCCTGCAATCGTTGACATATTCTTCGGTTTTTGATTCCGATCGCATCAATAATATGCAGATCTTTGTTCGAAATATCCTTAAACTCATCTGTGATCACGGCTTTCTCTTCTTCATATGAAATTCCGTGGAATAAGTCTACCACCATATTATTTAAACGATCTTTATCCAATCAATTTACCTCCTAAACAACGATTTAAGAGTATTATACCTTTAATTATTGGAATTTTCCACTTCTAAATTGTGTGCTTCTCCAATAACTTTTGCTAAAGCTTCTTTTGCCTGTGTAGGAAGTGCATTGTATCCACCATCTTCTACGTCTTTCTCGAAGACAAAGTTTAATCGATCTGTCATTCTTGCTTTTAATGTTTCCACGTAATTCATATCATTAAAGTCTGAAACATATCCTTCCATCTCAAGCACTTCGATATCTGTAAATGGTCCCCACTGTTTGAATTCTCCAGTTCCTTCTACAACCTGCTCGATTGCGGAAATTGTTGTTGCAGGTTTGATATCTTTACCCATGAAGTCTCCTGTATTAATGATGTAGCAATCTACATTTCTTTCTTTTACAAGTTTTCTAAACTTCTTGTAGTCATTTACAAGAGGGTATGTTCTAAATGGGTTTGCATATGGTTCTACAACCAGACGGTTTGGATCTACCAGGTGCCAGACGTTCCGCACTGCTTCGTTTTGTTGCAAGTGTTGCTCCCATAACAGATGCTAAGGAAGCTCCTTTGATCTTAACGATTGGTGGGATTGTTGGGTCTTTCATGATCCAGAAGATTGCATTGACTGGGTCATTGATCTTATCTACACGGTTTGGTGACCATAATTTGGACTTGATCGCACGACCATTTCCGTTACGGATGTCTTCTGTGACAAGAACGACTTTTCCTTCGCTGTCTCTTGTTGCAGAGCAATTCTGTGCTGTTAATAAGTATTTATTATCTGGGCATCCTGTTGGATAATCCGCTGTTTTATCAAAGTATGTTGGTTCCATTGCAATAGATGCACCTGTTTCTGTATTGATGATAAATGCATCGTCATGCAGAACCTGAATCTCTTCGTATTTATTATTATGTGTTGCATGTGTTAATGTGGATTTTCCTGATCCTGATAATCCGAAGAAAGATGCTACGAATTTCTCTCCATTATCTAATCTGAATTCTTTCTGTCCACCATGGCAGGAAGCATATCCGTTACGATTTGCGATCGCCCATGCAATTGTTAATGTACCTTTCTTATGTTCCCCAAAGTATTTCATACCAAGAAGTGCAGCACAGTTTGTGTCTGTATTAAAATATGTTAATCCTAATGGATGTTCTTCATGTGTCCACTGTGGATCTGAGAAAATATAGATATCTGTCTCATCTGCAACTGGCTGTGAATTCTTATACATTTCATTGTATTCAGGATTCATATACTGGAAATTTAACATCCAGAATATAAAATATTTTCTTCACCTTCTGGAATTAAAAGATGTGCTTTTACCATAAATTCAGGATCTAAACCGATATATACCTGTGCATGATACATTGTTGTCCATCTTGTATCATAGATCGCGTCCATCAGTTTCAGATCCAGATCATTTGTATCTACACCAGGTTCACTGGAAATTCTTCTTGCGGCTGCACAACGTCCAGTCACTGATCCATCATTAAATAACAGAACTTTGGACCCCTCATCTAAACCAATCGCTTCTGGTTTATATACTGGCATATCTGTAACGATCGTTCCAGGTGAATTCTTTGCTAATTCATAAGCCTGTTTTAAATCTTTTACTTCTACAACGTTATTTCCATAGAATGCTGCTTCAATAATGGATCTTGTTTTTGAAAATCCAGGCTTTCCTTTTCCGATTTCTTCATGTGTGTAATAAGCTTTTGTTGACATAAGTTACTCCTCCATTCATAGGTTGCTTTCGATGCGTCTTCTCAAAATGTCAAAACTACATGGGCCTGCATCTAAAATCTCTGTGTGGTACGCTTTTAAGCTGTATTTATTCCCTGCCATTTTCTTATAATCAGTCAAAAGCTCATGAAACTCCTGATAACCGATATAATAAGATAAATAATTTGCAGGATTCTCGATGATCATCTGAAATAATTCATCTGCTTGAGAATCATCCATTCCAAATGATCTTAAATACGCCCTGACATCTTTCTTCTTCCATCCTTCATAATGAACTCCAAGATCAACTCTTGAACAAAGTGCCAGATTGTACTCGTACATCTCCATATTCATCTGTTGATAAATATCGCCATATCCTTCAGCATCCATCATACTGTAACTAAAAACTTCTACATACGTTGCATATCCTTCTGAATATCCAGGATAATCAAGCAGATAACGCACTGGATCATCGTTCCTTGCCGCATAATATACATTCTGGTATAAATGTCCTGGGTATCCTTCATGTGCCAAAGTTGGATATAACTCTGCAGTCTGTGCCTTATTAATGTAAATTACATTCTCCTTGTAAGAATCAATCTCTGGTACCATATAGAACGCAGGACTGGTATATTCTTCCATGGTTTTGTGCACATATTTTATTTTACAGCTAACTTTTGGTGCCTTTGGATAATATTTTACCATCTTTGCCTTAGTTTGTTAAGTATATTTTGTGGATTTTGCACAATTTTTATATTTTTTATGATTTCTATATTCATTTATGATATTTGGATACTTTTTGCAATTTTATAAGTTTTCGAAGGCATTTTTCAATGGATCGATCACTGATTTCGATCATTTCTTCTATCGTTTTATCTGATCCTGTTTTCTGTGCAACCAATACTTTATAATATTCTTTTCCATTTTTATAATAATACAGACCATTTTCATTTTTCCCATTTCCATTTAATGCCTGCAAATGGGAATATAATTTTTCATAAGCAGGCAGCACCTTTGTACCGATCAATTTCTTATTTTCTCTGCAGTATTTCTTTTCTGAGCTGCATTAATTCCTTTAATATCTGCAATTCTTAAATTAAATGTTGCAACCAACATATTGTTTTCTTTTTGCTTTATGACATTCTGAATCTGCTGCAATACTTCTTTTAAAGACTGATCAGATAGGAATAAATTTCTCTTTACCTGTTCCTTGCTGTATTCGATCAGTGAATCAAAATATCCATCCAGTCCCTTCAATAATTGAAAATAGCTTTTGATATCTTTCTCATTTTTCAGACGATATTCACTTAATGTCAGAAGAATCTGTGCCTGCTGCCCAGATGTTTTCCCAAGGATTCTTTCATAATACGGATACATCGAAAGATTTTTCTGTCTTCTTAAATAATCCATCAAAACCATATATGTATTTTGCTGTTTTTCGTCAATTCCTTTTGTTTAAATTTTTTAACTTCTCAATTTCTTTTGAAATTTTAATTTTTCATTCAAGATACTTCCCTGATTCATGGATGGATAAAGATTTTTCGGTTGTTCTAATCTATATTTTTCTGGATTTTCTAAAAGAAATGCATCGTGATCTCATTTGTTGATATATTTTCTTTAAAAACGCATCCGTATACTGATCAAATACTTTTTGTTGTATTCTTTTTTGATCTTTCCATTCTTGGATCAGACTATATCCTCCTAGAAATATCAGACAAATTCCAATCATGATCAACTTTATTCTGATCTTTTCAATCTCCTGCAAATTCCATTTCTACCTCCAAATAAACACTTGTTAATATCTTATTTTTAAAGAAAAAATAGACTATCCGCACAAGATGTACTATAATTATAAGGATAGAAACAGAAAATCGGAGGATCATTATGAGTAAGAAACCATATTATATTACGACTGCAATTACTTATACTTCCGGAAAACCTCATATTGGTAACACATATGAGATCATCCTGCAGACAGTATTGCTCGATATAAAAGAATGGAAGGCTATGACGTATTTTTCCAGACAGGAACTGACGAACATGGCCAGAAAGTAGAATTAAAAGCAGAAGAAAAGGAGTAACACCAAAAGAATTCGTTGATGATGTTGCCGGAGAAATCAAGAGAATCTGGGATCTTATGAACACTTCTTATGACCGTTTTATCAGAACAACTGATGAAGATCACGAGAAACAGGTTCAGAAGATTTTAAGAAATTATATGAACAGGGAGATATCTACAAAGGTGAATACGAAGGTTTATACTGTACACCTTGTGAATCTTTCTTCACAGAGAGCCAGTTAGTAGATGGTAAATGTCCTGACTGCGGACGTCCAGTACAACCTGCAAAAGAAGAAGCTTATTTCTTAAAATTAAGCAAATATGCAGACCGTCTGATTGAACACATCAATACACATCCTGAATTTATTCAGCCAGAATCCCGTAAGAATGAGATGATGAACAACTTCCTTCTTCCTGGACTTCAGGATCTGTGTGTTTCAAGAACATCATTTTCATGGGGAATCCCAGTTGACTTTGATGAAGGACACATCGTTTATGTATGGTTAGATGCATTGACAAACTATATCACAGGTATCGGTTATGACTGTGATGGAAACAGTTCAGACAAGTTTAACAAGTTCTGGCCTGCAGATCTTCACCTGATTGGTAAAGATATCATCCGTTTTCATACAATTTACTGGCCAATCATCCTGATGGCACTAGATCTTCCACTTCCTAAACAGGTATTTGGACATCCTTGGCTGCTTCAGGGCGATGGTAAGATGAGTAAATCCAAAGGTAACGTTTTATACGCAGATGATCTGGTTGACTTCTTCGGAGTTGACGCAGTGCGTTATTTCGTTCTTCATGAAATGCCTTTCGAACGTGATGGTGTGATCTCATGGGAATTGATGATCGAGCGTATGAACTCTGACCTTGCAAATATTCTTGGTAACCTTGTAAACCGTACGATTTCTATGTCCAACAAATATTTTGGAGGAATCGTAGAAGACAAGGGTGTTGTAGGAGATTATGATGATGATCTGAAAGCCGTTGTGACAGGTACAAGAGATAAAGTTGCTGAGAAGATGGCTGACCTTCGTGTTGCAGATTCAATGACTGAGATCTTTAACTTATTCCGTCGCTGCAACCGTTATATTGATGAGACTATGCCTTGGGTATTAGCAAAGACGAAGCTTCAAAAGACCGTCTGGCTACTGTTTTATACAACCTTGTTGAAGGAATCACAATTGGTGCATCTTTATTATCACCATATATGCCTGAGACATCTGAGAAGATCTTTGCTCAGTTAAATACATCTATGGTTGAATTTGATAACCTTGCAACATTCGGAAACTACAAGAGTGGTACAAAAGTAACTGAAAACCTCAGATCTTATTTGCAAGATTAGATGAGAAAGAAGTTATGGAAAAAGCTAAAGTCTTAATGGAGAAACAGGCTGCTTCTGTCAAAGCTGCAAACGCTGCTGTAGAAGAAGATACTGTCATCGACATTGAACCAAAAGATGAGATCACTTTTGATGATTTCACTAAGATGCAGTTCCAGGTTGGTGAGATCATTGCCTGTGAAGAAGTGAAGAAATCCAAGAAACTTCTTTGCTCTCAGGTTAAGATCGGAAGCCGTAAAACAGATTGTTTCTGGTATCAAAGCTTATTATAAACCAGAAGATATGGTCGGTAAGAAAGTTATGGTACTTGTGAACTTAAAACCAGCCAAATTAGCAGGAGTTCTCTCTGAAGGAATGTTACTTTGTGCTGAAAATGATAAGGGTGAATTAGCTCTTGTAACACCAGATAAAGATATGCCAGCAGGTGCTGAAATCTGTTAATTATACTTATTTATTCTCTAGTTTATAAGTAAACAAATGAATTGACAACCAGATTTTGGTATGCTATGGTTTAAGATATAAAATGATTGTAAGACATTAAGGAGGTTTACACATGAAAAGTACAGGCATTGTAAGAAGGCTTGACGAACTTGGAAGAATTACTTTACCGATCGAATTACGTCGTAACTTTGATGTGAACGAACGCGATCCTCTTGAAATATTTGTAGATGACGATAAGATTATTTTAAAGAAATATAATCCTGCAGATATTTTACTGGAGAAGATATGGATGATCTGATTGACTACAAAGGAAAGAAAGTCTCAAGAAAATCTATCATTGAATTAGCTAAACTTGCTGGATTCGAAATTACTGAAGCGTAATTTTTGGATCATTTCAATAAAGACAAACAAAAGGTATGGGAATTGATATTATTTTCCCATACCTTTTTGTTGATATATTTTATTCCTCTTCCAACAACTGCTGATAAATCTCTCTCTTACCAACACCTCGATCTTTGGCTACCAGTTTCATCGCTTCTTTCTTTGAATATCCCTGATCCATATAACGGTTCATATGCTCTGACAATGGAATCTTTAGAAATTCTTCCTGACTCTCTTCTTTTAATTCTTGAAATGATTTTCCTTCTATTATCATCACACATTCGCCTTTTGGCGGATTTCTCTATGATAGGCAAGGATTTCCCCAAGCGTTGATTTAAAAATGCTCTCATGCTTCTTTGTGAGTTCTCTGCATAATGTCATGGATCTGTCTCCGAGCACTTCATGTAGTTCTTCCAAAGTCCTTACTAAACGATGTGGTGCTTCATAAATGATAATAGATCTTGTCTCATTTTCCAGAGAATCAAGAATCTGTTTTCTTTCTTTTTATCTGATGGAAGAAATGCTTCAAAACAAAATCTTCTTGTTGGCTGCCCAGAGATGATCAGTGCATTGATCAACGCACATGCTCCCGGTAATGCAGTAACTGTGATTCCTGCTTCATGGCACTGTCTTACCAATTCTTCTCCTGGATCTGAAATTCCCGGTGTCCCAGCATCTGTAATGAGTGCGATATCTTTTCCTTCCTGCAACTGCTTTACAAGAACTTTTGCTTTCTCCACACGATTATACTCATGATAGCTTGTCATCTTTGTCTTAATTTCAAAATGATTTAATAATTTGATACTGTGCCTTGTGTCTTCCGCTGCGATCAGATCAACTTCTTTTAATGTGTTTATCACACGAAAAGTAATATCTTCCAGATTACCAATCGGTGTCGCACACAAATATAATGTTCCACTCATGCTTATTCCTCCGGATTCATTCCATAAATCTTATAAATTTCTTCTGTGTATTTTCCTTCTTTTGATAAACGATCAATGGAGGCTCAACTGTCATTCTTGACTTTCCGCCTTTTACTGCTTCTAATAAAAATATATTCGGTTCTTTATCAATGTATGGATGCACAAAACGGATTCTTTTGGCTCTAATCCATCCTTAGACAGCTGGCATAAAATCTCTGACAATCTGAATGTTCTGTGTACCAGAAACAGCTTTCCTTTATTCTTTAAAAGCTTTTAGCTGCTGCCGTGATATCCGCAAATGTACAAAGTATCTCATGTCTTGCGATTGCTTTCGTCTCCGACGGATTCTTAAGTCCATGCTGTCCGATCATATATGGTGGATTTGATGTGATCGTGTCAAAACTATCATGCGAAAAAATCGCAGAAGCCTCTTTGATATCACCCTCTACGATCTCTATCTTATCTTCTAAATGATTTAATTTGACACTTCTTGCCGCCATCTCCGCCATCTCTGGCTGTATTTCAAGCCCTGTAAGATGAACAGCCTTCGTCTTTGCCTCCATCAAAATTGGGAGGATTCCAGTCCCCGTACCGAGGTCTAGAACTCTCCCACCATTCTTAACTTGTGCAAAATCTGATAAAAGAACCGCATCCATTCCAAAACAAAATCCCTGTTCTTTCTGGATGATCTGATAACCATTGATCCCAAGATCATCAATTCTTTCTCTTTCCATGTCCTTTATTACATCCTTGATTCTTATTATTGCATCCTTTGCTGCACCCCTGACATCCTTGTGGCTTTTTCTTTCTCATCAGAAGATCATCAATCTTATATTCCTGGATTTCTTTATCTCCATTCTCATCTTCCACGATCAGTTTTACCTTCTGTCGAAGTACATCTACTCTCTGAACTTCTCCAACTACGCCATCTTTTGTCTTTAATTTCTCACCAACATTTGGAAGCTTACTGTTTAAATACTCATATGTTTCCTGTTCATTCTTAAGACAGCACATCAATCTTCCGCAGACTCCTGAAATCTTTGTCGGATTCAGTGACAGATTCTGCTCTTTGGCCATCTTGATAGAAACAGGTGCAAACTCAGATAAAAATGTATTACAGCATAATTTTCTTCCACAGATTCCCATACCACCAAGCATCTTGGCTTCATCTCTGACGCCGATCTGTCGTAATTCAATTCTTGTCCTGAACACTGCTGCCAGATCCTTTACAAGTTCACGAAAATCAACTCGTCCATCTGCCGTAAAGTAAAATAATACTTTATTATTATCAAATGTATATTCTGTTGATACAAGCTTCATATCAAGCTCATGCTCCTTGATCTTATCAAGGCATATCTTATATGCTTCTTTTTCTTTCTCTCTATTCTTCGCTGCCCTTTCTTCATCTTCTTTGGTTGCGATTCTTAAAACAGGTTTTAATTCATCTCCGATGCATTTTTCCTTTACCTGTCTTCTCTCAGAAACGACTGATCCAAATTCAATTCCTCTGGCAGTTTCCACGATCACGTGGTCTCCTGACTTTACCTGAAATTCCTTTGGATTAAAGAAATATATCTTTCCTGCAGTACGAAATCGCACTCCAATTACTTCTACCATACTTTACCATTCTCCTTTATCGTCACAAGCAGCATTTCGATTGCCACTTCAAAATTAACATTCGCGATCAGTCGCCTTCTAGCCTTTTCTACCTCATCAAGAATATGACTGATTCCCTCAAATGAAATATAAATCTCCTGATCTTTTAGCTGACGGTATTTATCTTTAAATACAAGTTGATTTAAAGATCCTGTTGTCTTAAGAATCAGCATATCTCGATACCATACCATAATGATATCAAGGAAATCATAAATCTCATTCTTATATTTTGTCAGACTCTTCGCATACGATACAACTTCATAAATCTCCATACTCTTCATATGAGTGATCACGTTCATTGTATCATTCAGCATATCTTTAAATTCTTCTGTATCCAGTACATGCAATGCACGTCCAATATTCCCAAGTGAAAATGCTGCTGCAAATGCGATATCTGCATGACTTGCCCCTGTATTGGCTTTTAGATAATCTTCAATTTCGCTTTCTCTGACACTTCCTAATGTCATGGACACACATCTTGAGAGGATCGTATCTAACAATCTATCCTTATTGTTTGTTAATAGAAGAATCACTGCATATGCAGGTGGTTCTTCTAATGTCTTTAATAAGGCATTCTGCGCTCCTGCATTCATTCTATCCGCATCATCAATGATATAAATCTTATAATCTCCGCTATACGGTTTAATATCGATCGTCTCATTGATCCCTTTTCGAATATCATCAACTCTGATTTCATACTTTTCATGAGTAATATAAATGACATCTGGATGATTTAATGAATCCACCTGCTTACATGCTGCACATTCTCCACATCCATCTTTGTGTTCGCACAGAAGTGCCTTCGCAACTGCCTTTGCGATCATCATCTTTCCGCTTCCATCTTCGCCACTTAATAAATAGGCATGGGAAACTTTTCCCGTCTTGATTGCTTCTTCAAAATGAGAAATTATTTTTTTATGTCCTATAATTGCATCAAAACTCTTCATACTACATCACCCTTTACCATGAAATTTTTTGTTGACCTGTGAAACAATCTTCTGATGAATCTCTTCGATCGTCAGACTTCCGTCAACAGTATAGATTCTATCTGGATGCAGGCTCGCAAGTTGTCTGTATCCTTCAACAACCTTCTTATGAAAATCAATTGTCTCGCTTTCCATTCGGTCCAGCTCTGCCTGTTTTTTCTTTCTTGAAATACCAGCTTCTGCATCCAGATCGATCATAATCGTCAGATCTGGCATCGTATCTCCGATTGCAAATTGATTTACTTTGTAAACAAGATCAATTCCCATTCCTCTGGCAATTCCCTGATAGACTGCAGATGATTCCACAAATCGATCACAGATTACGATCTTTCCATCTTCTAATGCCGGACGAATGACTTCTTCGATCAATTGAGCTCTGGCAGCTGCGTAAAGCAGTAATTCCGTCATATGTCCCATCTCAGTAAATTCTTTGTTAAGGATCACATTTCTTACAGCCTCACTGATCGGTGTTCCGCCAGGTTCTCTACATACTATTATATCATAACCTTTGTCAGATAAGTAGTCTCTTAGTAATTCTATTTGTGTTGTTTTTCCAGCTCCATCTGGTCCTTCAACGGTCAAAAATAATCCCATATTTATATCCTCTCATCTATTTATTATATATATTTTATGATCATTCAGTCCTATCACTTTCATATTATATTGCTCATACTGTCTGATCTTATCGATCACATACTTATCGATCACTTCTCCAGGCACAACAAGTGGAATTCCTGGTGGATACAAAAAAATAAATTCCGCTGCAATCTCATCTTTTGCATCATCATAATCAATCTGTATTCGATCTTTTGTTGCAGCTTCTTCTGGTTTTAACATCTTTTTATTTTGATGAAAATCATTTTCCAAAAATAAATACTCTGTATTCTTTTTTGTGATCTCACTGTCGATCTCTTTTAATGCCTGATACAATCTATCGTACCCTTCTTGTGTATCGCACACACTTGTCATTGCGATCACATAATAAAGTTCTGACATTTCCATCTCTAAATGATAGTTGTCTCTTAAAATCTCAAATAGTTCTTCTCCAGATATTGTCGTGTCTTTTACCGAAAACACAAGTTTTCCAATATCATCCGTTGGTACTAGTTTGATATATTTTAATTCTTCTAGTTTTTCACGTAGTATCCACAATTTTTCGTAATATTGTTGAAAATATCCACGATTTTCATTACATATGTGGATACATTGTTCAATTGATGCTATCAACACATAGGATGGGCTGCTGCTCTGAAATATTGACAATTTCTTTTGCATCATTTCTCTTGTGACACAATCTGTGCACAAATGAAGTAATCCCGTTTGCGTAAATGCGGGCAATGTCTTGTGCAGACTTTGTATCACAATGTCTGCTCCGCTATTTGCTGCACTCTCTGGAAATGCCTCATGATAAATAAAATGAGCCCCATGAGCTTCATCTACGATCAATGGTATATTATTTCGATGCAGAACATCTGATATTCCTTCGATATCTGATACTCTTCCTTCATATGTTGGTGAAACAAGGACCATTGCCTTAATTGAAGTTTCTTTTGTTATGATATTTTCTATCTGTTCCTTCGTAATGCCTTTACAGATTCCATATTCATCAATCTCTGGATAAATATAGATTGGATCAAGTCCCAACAATTCTATCGCGTGATAGACTGACTTATGACAGTTTCTCGCAACCAGTATCTTATCTCCAATATTACACAATGCAGCTATTGCAGCTAAATTCCCCGCAGTGCTGCTGTTTACCAGTAGATAACTCTCTTTTGTTCCATAAATCTGTTTTAAATCATCCATCAATTCTCGAATCATTTCTTCTGGATGGTGAAGATCATCAAATCCTGTAATCTCTGTAATATCAATTTTGGAAATCGCATCTAATAATGGATCGATCTTTAAATTTCTTTTATGTCCTGGCATGTGAAAAGGATAATCTTCTTTGTATTGTAGTTGTTTCAACTTATTATAAATTGATGTCATTTTTTATCCCTTTGTAAACATATTTTTTCATTTTTATTATATCATACTTAATTCCTATTGAATAGGAATTAAAAAAAAGAGTCAACTTTCGGTTTTTTCATTCTTTCTGAAAGTTAACTCTTTGAATTTCTTTATAAAATAAAAAAGATGCCCAGAGCCGGAATCGAACCAGCGACACGAGGATTTTCAGTCCTCTGCTCTACCGACTGAGCTATCTGGGCATACTACTTATTAAAATAAAAAATTGCGGGAGCCGGATTTGAACCAACGACCTTCGGGTTATGAGCCCGACGAGCTACCAGACTGCTCCATCCCGCGATAAAAATTAAGTGGTTGGAGAAGGATTCGAACCTTCGAAGGCGGTGCCAACAGATTTACAGTCTGCCCCCTTTGGCCACTCGGGAATCCAACCATATATATTTTAAACACCTAAATCATAACATAATTATGACCAGGTGTGAAGCCGTTGACCGGACTTGAACCGGTAACCTGCTGATTACAAATCAGCTGCTCTGCCAATTGAGCCACAACGGCATAGTTATTAAATTAAAAAGTGGGACCAATAGGACTCGAACCTATGACCCTCTGCTTGTAAGGCAGATGCTCTCCCAGCTGAGCTATGATCCCAAATATTCAAAAAATAAAGCGACCCGGATGGGAATCGAACCCACGACCTCCGCCGTGACAGGGCGGCGCTCTAACCAGCTGAGCCACCGGGCCTTATTTATAAAGGATATACCTTCAAAACAACATACAAGAATCTTTCTACATCTCTTACACTTCAGCCTTCTTTGGTTAAAGCCTCGACCGATTAGTAACAGTCAGCTCCATACGTTACCGTACTTCCACCTCTGCCCTATCTACCTCGTCGTCTTCAAGGGGTCTTACTACCTTTCGGTATGGGAAATCTTATCTTTAGGGGGGCTTCACGCTTAGATGCCTTCAGCGTTTATCCCTTCCAGACTTGGCTACTCTGCTATGCACTTGGCAGTACAACAGATACACCAGCGGTCCGTCCATCCCGGTCCTCTCGTACTAAGGACAGCTCCTATCAAATTTCCTCCGCCTGCGCCGGATAGGGACCGAACTGTCTCACGACGTTCTGAACCCAGCTCGCGTACCGCTTTAATGGGCGAACAGCCCAACCCTTGGAACCTGCTACAGCTCCAGGATGCGATGAGCCGACATCGAGGTGCCAAACCACTCCGTCGATGTGAACTCTTGGGAGTGATAAGCCTGTTATCCCTGGGTAGCTTTTATCCGTTGAGCGATGGCAATCCCACTTTATACCACCGGATCACTAAGTCCTACTTTCGTACCTGCTCCACCCGTCGGTGTCACAGTCAAGCTCCCTTCTGCCTTTGCACTCTTCGAATGGTTTCCAACCATTCTGAGGGAACCTTTGAGCGCCTCCGATACCCTTTCGGAGGCGACCGCCCCAGTCAAACTCCCCGCCTGACATTGTCCCCTGACCGGCTTACGGCCACAGGTTAGAAATCCAACATGGTAAGGGTGGTATCCCAACAGCGACTCCGGTACAACTGACGTCATACCTTCTCAGTCTCCCACCTATCCTGTACATACCATGCCGAATCCCAGTATCAAACTGGAGTAAAGCTCCATGGGGTCTTTCCGTCCTGGCGCAGGTAACCAGCATCTTCACTGGTATTTCAATTTCACCGGGTGTATCGTTGAGACAGTGCCCAAATCATTACGCCTTTCGTGCGGGTCGGAACTTACCCGACAAGGAATTTCGCTACCTTAGGACCGTTATAGTTACGGCCGCCGTTTACTGGGGCTTAAGTTCAAAGCTTCGCTTGCGCTAACCTCTCCCCTTAACCTTCCAGCACCGGGCAGGCGTCAGCCCATATACTTCACCTTGCGGTTTTGCATAGACCTGTGTTTTTGCTAAACAGTTGCTTGGGCCATTTCTCTGCGGCCACTCTCATGGCACTCCTTCTCCCGAAGTTACGGAGTCATTTTGCCGAGTTCCTTAACAATACTTCTCCCGTCGGCCTTAGGATTCTCTCCTCATCCACCTGTGTCGGTTTGCGGTACGGGCACATATAAAACGATAGCGGCTTTTCTTGACAGCCAGGGGCCTGGACTTCCATACTTATGTTCGGTACGCGTCACGTCTTCAGATCGTGCTGCGGATTTGCCAACAGCACTCCTACCTCGCTTGCACCGGGATTTCCATTCCGGATTCCATTCCTGTCTGTGTCCCCACAGTTCTGTTTATATGCGGTACAGGAATTTCAACCTGTTATCCATCGACTACGTCTTTCGACCTCGCCTTAGGTCCCGACTTACCCAGAGCAGATCAGCTTTACTCTGGAAACCTTAGATATTCGGCCTGAAGGATTCTCACCTTCATCTCGCTACTCATTCCGGCATTCTCTCTTCCTGGCAGTCCACCACTCCTTACGGTATGGCTTCATCCCGCCAGCAATGCTCCTCTACCAATGTTTACACATTCCTAAGCTTCGGTGTCGTGTTTCAGCCCCGGACATTTTCGGCGCAGGGACTCTCGACTAGTGAGCTATTACGCACTCTTTCAATGAATGGCTGCTTCTAAGCCAACGTCCTAGTTGTCTTAGAATCCCACATCCTTTTCCACTTAACACGTACTTTGGGACCTTAGCTGTAGGTCTGGGCTCTTTCCCTTTTGACCATCCAACTTATCTCGTATGGTCTGACTCCCATGAATCATCTTGATGGCATTCGGAGTTTGATATGCTTTGGTAAGCTTTGACGCCCCCTAGGCAATTCAGTGCTCTACCTCCATAAGACTCTCATGAGGCTAGCCCTAAAGCTATTTCGAGGAGAACCAGCTATCTCCGGGTTCGATTGGAATTTCTCCGCTATCCACACCTCATCCCCACCCTTTTCAACGGATGTGGGTTCGGTCCTCCACTTCCTCTTACGGAAGCTTCAACCTGGACATGGATAGGTCACCCGGTTTCGGGTCTGCACTCACTGACTTGACGCGCTATTAACGCTTGCTTTCACTTCGGCTCCAGACCTTAAGTCCTTAACCTCGCCAGTACGCACAACTCGCCGGACCGTTCTACAAAAAGTACGCAGTCCCTCATATAAAGAGGTCCCACAGCTTGTAGACACAGGGTTTCAGGTTCTCTTTCACTCTCCCGGGGTACTTTTCACCTTTCCTTCACAGTACTATGCGCTATCGGTCACTAAGAAGTATTTAGCCTTACGGGGTGGTCCCCGCTCGTTCAGACAAGGTTTCTCGTGTCTCGTCCTACTCTGGATCCTGCTAGGCGACTTGGGATTTCGGATACGAGGCTTTCACTCTCCGGCCGGACTTCCCAGTCCGTTCTCCTATCTTACGTCTGCCACAACGCAGTCCGAACCCCGCGATGCACGCATCACGGTTTGGGCTCTTTCCATTTCGCTCGCCGCTACTTTGGAAATCGATAAATTTTCTTTCTCTTCCTCCGGGTACTTAGATGTTTCAGTTCCCCGGGTTCCCCACGTACAGCTATGTATTCACTGCACGCTGACAGAGGTTTCCTCTGCCGGGTTTCCCCATTCAGATATCTCCGGATCATTGGATATGTGCTCCTCCCGAAGCTTTTCGCAGCTTATCACGTCTTTAATCGGCTCTTAGTGCCAAGGCGTCCACCCTGCGCCCTTACTACTTTAACCGTAGCAGGAACGATCGAATCTCTTGATTCTCTGTTTCCTCACTGATGTATAGCGTTACATCAGCGGGCTTTGTGTTTTTTCATTTTCCTATCTCGTTATTAACGATGAAATTTGAATTTCTTTGATGTCTTGACTCATTTCCATTTCTGAAAATGAATTCTATCTTAATTCTTGTATGAAGTTTTCAAGGTACATCCGTTTTCAGAAACAATATCCCGTATCTTCGACACTTCTGGTCTTCGACCATGCCATCCAAGAATGTTTATTCTTAGATCGAATCATCGATAAGCGCAAAACTCTTTTATAGATCCGGCAGCCACCTATCTTCCCGGGCCGTCTCCAGCCAAGTATTGTCGGCCGCGTCAGTCTTAACCATCGTGTTCGGGATGGGAACGGGTGTGACCCCGACGCGCATCGCCACCGGAATATTTAATTTTAAGCCTTTGACAGCTCAACAATAAAACAACCTTTACTTCTTCTTCCTTAGAAAGGAGGTGATCCAGCCGCACCTTCCGATACGGCTACCTTGTTACGACTTCACCCCAGTTATCGGTCCCGCCTTCGGCAGCTCCCTCCTTACGGTTGGGTCACTGACTTCGGGCGTTACTGACTCCCATGGTGTGACGGGCGGTGTGTACAAGACCCGGGAACGTATTCACCGCGACATTCTGATTCGCGATTACTAGCGATTCCAGCTTCATGTAGTCGAGTTGCAGACTACAATCCGAACTGAGACGTTATTTTTGGGATTTGCTCACTCACGAGGCTGCTTCCCTCTGTTTACGCCATTGTAGCACGTGTAGCCCCGTCATAAGGGGCATGATGATTTGACGTCGTCCCCACCTTCCTCCATATCCCTGGCAGTCTCTAGAGTGCCCACCTTATATGCTGGCTACTAAAGATAGGGGTTGCGCTCGTTGCGGGACTTAACCCAACATCTCACGACACGAGCTGACGACAACCATGCACCACCTGTCACTCCTGTCCGAAGGAAAGGTCCGATTAAAGAGCGGTCAGAGGGATGTCAAGACCAGGTAAGGTTCTTCGCGTTGCTTCGAATTAAACCACATGCTCCACCGCTTGTGCGGGTCCCCGTCAATTCCTTTGAGTTTCATTCTTGCGAGCGTACTCTATGGAATACTTACTGCGTTGGCTGCGGCACCGAAGCCTCTACGGCCCCGACACCTAGTATTCATCGTTTACGGCGTGGACTACCAGGTATCTAATCCTGTTTGCTCCCCACGCTTTCGTGCCTCAGTGTCAGTTTCAGTCCAGTAAGCCGCCTTCGCCACTGATGTTCCTCCTAATATCTACGCATTTCACCGCTACACTAGGAATTCCGCTTACCTCTCCTGCACTCTAGCCTGACAGTTCCAAAGCAGTCCCAGAGTTAAGCCCCGGTTTTCACTTCTGACTTGCCATACCACCTACGCACCCTTTACACCCAGTAATTCCGGATAACGCTTGCCCCCTACGTATTACCGCGGCTGCTGGCACGTAGTTAGCCGGGGCTTCTTAGTCAGGTACCGTCATTTTCTTCCCTGCTGATAGAGCTTTACATACCGAGATACTTCTTCACTCACGCGGCGTCGCTGCATCAGGGTTCCCCCCATTGTGCAATATTCCCCACTGCTGCCTCCCGTAGGAGTTTGGGCCGTGTCTCAGTCCCAATGTGGCCGTTCACTCTCTCAAGCCGGCTACTGATCGTCGCCTTGGTGAGCCGTTACCTCACCAACCAGCTAATCAGACGCGGGTCCATCCTGTACCACCGGAGTTTTCCCCTGCACCATGCGGTGCTGTGGTCTTATGCGGTATTAGCAGTCATTTCTGACTGTTATCCCCCTGTACAGGGCAGGTTACCCACGCGTTACTCACCCGTCCGCCACTCAATCACCAAATCTTCAGTTCCGAAGAAAATCAAATAAGGTGTTTCGTTCGACTTGCATGTGTTAAGCACGCCGCCAGCGTTCATCCTGAGCCAGGATCAAACTCTCATGTTCAATGTTGATCCAAGTTCAAGAAGCACTAGCTTCTTTATCCTTGTTGATTACTGTTCTCTATAAAGAACGTTCGTTGATTTTTACTAAAATCATCTGAAAAATTCATTAGAATTTTCAAGGTTGTCTTATTGTTCAGTTGTCAAAGATCTTTTTGTGATCCGCTTCGTATAAGAAGCTTTATTATTATATCACTTCGTTCTTGACTTGTCAAGAACTTTTTTGATTTATTTTGTTAACCCGTTCTTCATATGAACCGCAGCAACTTTTATATCATATCATTTTCATTTCATTCTGTCAAGAGTTTTTTTGATTTATTTTATTCAATTGTTGTGATCGTTCTCCGTCCAACAACTCAAATAAATAAATGCTCTTTTCATCATCTTTCTAAATGATATTTGTTACTCTGCTATAAGCAGTGCAACTTCTATAAGATATCACACTTTTGCATCCATGTCAATACCTTTTGTCAAAAAATTAAATCCTCCTATTTGGAAGATTTAATAAGCGCAGAAGGAGGGATTTGAACCCTCGCACCGCGTAAACGGTCTATACCCTTAGCAGGGGCACCTCTTCAGCCACTTGAGTACTTCTGCAAATGCCTAAATATCAATATATTTAATTGCATCCGTCATTCACATGACGCTTGAATATCTTACCAAAGTAATTTCCTTTTGTCAATAGGTTTTGATTGATTATTTTAATTTTTTGAAATTTTCTACTGCAGTCTCATAAAGATTATTCCCCTGATTGTCAATTACTACAATAACTGGAAAGTTTTCAACTCTTAATTTTCGAATTGCTTCTGTTCCCAGATCATCATAAGCGATTACTTCCGCCTCCTTAATACACTTTGAAAGAAGTGCTCCTGCTCCTCCAACTGCGGCAAAATATACTGCACCATTCTGTTTTATTGATTCAATGACTTCTGAAGATCGTTTTCCTTTTCCGATCATACCTTTTAATCCTTGATCAAGCATCGTTGGGGTATATTTATCCATTCTGCTGCTTGTTGTCGGTCCTGCTGATCCAATGACCTGTCCTTCTCTTGCTGGTGTTGGCCCGAGATAATAAATAAACTGCCCTTTTACATCTACTGGTAATTCTTTCCCATCTAACAGCGTTTCATACATTCTTTTATGTGCCGCATCTCTAGCTGTATAGATCGTTCCTGTCAAATATACATAATCTCCAGATTTAAGCTCTGCCAACTCTTCTGTATTTGCTGGAACATTTAAATGTTTCTCCATAATCTTCTACTCCTTGTATTTAAAAAATACTATATTCTAAAAATTTCGTCTGAACGATAGATAATATCTAACTCTTTATAACACTCTATGTGCATGACGATTTACGTGACAGCAGATATTTACTGCTAATGGCATTCCCGCAATGTGTGTAGGGTATGTCTCAATATTAAGTCCTAACGCAGTTGTTGAACCTCCAAGCCCTCCTGGACCAATACCTAACTGATTGATTTCTTCTAACAATTCTTTCTCTAATTTCGCAATATGTGGCTTCTCAGATGGTGTATCTAAGTTTCTCGTCAATGCCTTCTTAGCTAGAAATGCTGCTTTTTCAAAACTTCCACCCAGTCCAACACCTACAACCATTGGTGGACAGGCATTAGGTCCTGCATCTTTGACTGCCTGAATTACTGATTTCTTTATCCCCTCTTCTCCATCTGCTGGTTTTAACATAAATATACGACTCATATTTTCACTTCCAAATCCTTTTGGAGCTACTAGGATTTCAAGATTTTCCCCTGGGACAATATCTATATGTATGATCGCAGGTGTATTATCTTTTGTATTCTCACGAATCAACGGATCCTTTACAACAGATTTCCTAAGATATCCTTCTGTATACCCCTGACGCACCCCTTCGTTAACTGCATCATGTAAATCCATACCCTCAATATGAACATCCTGTCCGATATTTAAAAATACGATTGCCATTCCTGTATCCTGACAGATTGGAATCTGATCTGCTGCTGCAATTTCCATATTTTCCTGCAATTGATTTAAAATCTGTTTTCCTAATGGGCTCTTTTCACTTTCTGTTGCATTCTTAAAACGGCATTTCATATCTTCTGTCAGAGATAAATTTGCCTCGATGCACATCTCTTTTATATTCTTGATGATCTCATCTGTATGAATCGTTCTCATGTTTTCCTCCAAAAATATTTTATTGTCACTGCCAAAATATCATAAATTTTCCTGCAAATAAAGCTGCATCAGATTTTGACCTTGGTATCATTGTTTTATTATATAACGAAATCAGGACATAGACAATTCATCTACGCCCTGATTTTTATTTTTATTCTTCTGTTGTATTTTTTTCCATTTCGTCTTCAAGCTTCTCTTCACGGACTTTTGCAATGCTAGCTACTTCAACATTTTCACCAACATTCATAACTTTTACTCCAGAAGTATTTCTTCCAAGAATAGAAATAGAATCTACCGCTGTGCGTATGATAATTCCCTCTGTTGTGATCATCATAATCTCATTATCGTCATTCACAGCCTTCACACCTACAACATCACCTGTCTTTTCTGTGATCTTGTAGCACTTAATTCCTTTACCACCACGATGCTGTGTTGTAAACTCAGAAGTCAGTGTACGTTTACCCATACCATTTGCAGATACGATCAGTAACGCTTCTCCCTGACTGTCAAGCTGCATTCCAATAACTTCGTCATCACCTGTCAGATTGATTCCACGAACCCCCATAGAAGTTCGTCCAATACATCTGACGTCACTCTCATGGAAACGGATACACTGTCCATTCTTCGTTACAAGGAATACATCCTCATCATCTTCCGTATATTTAACTTCGATCAGCTGGTCATCATCTTTTAATGTGATTGCTGCTAATCCTGTCTTACGGATATTTGCATATTCCATGATAGATGATTTCTTAACAACACCATATTTCGTTGCCATTAACAGATATTTTCCTTCTTCGTAATCTACAAGTGGAATCACTGCTGTAATCTTCTCTCCTGCTGTAACTGAAGCAGATTAACGATTGCACTTCCTCGTGCTGTTCTTCCACTCTCAGGAATCTCATATGCTTTCAGACGATATACACGTCCTGTATTTGTAAAGAACATGATATAGTGATGTGTCGTTGTCATAAACAGTTCTTCGATATAATCCTCATCGATCGTCTGCATTCCCTTGATACCTTTACCACCACGATTCTGACTTTTGAAATTATCAACAGTCATTCTCTTGATATATCCAAGTTTTGTCATTGTGATCACAGTATTTTCTCTAGGGATCAGATCTTCCATGGAAATATCATCAACATCAAATCCAATCTGTGTTCTTCTTTCATCGCCATATTTGTCACGGATCAGTGCAATTTCATCTTTGATAACTCCAAGTAATTTCTTTTCATCTGCAAGAATTGCCTTCAATTCACCGATACGCTCCATCAATTCTTTGTATTCTTTTTCAAGTTTGGCACGTTCCAAACCATTCAGTGCTCTCAGACGCATATCAACGATTGCCTGTGCCTGTGCATCTGAAAGTCCAAAACGTTCCATCAATTCAATCTTGGCTGCCTGAATGTTCTCGGCTCCACGAATGATCTTGATCACTTCATCGATGTTATCCTGTGCGATCAGTAATCCTTCTAAGATATGCGCGCGTTCTTCCGCTTTATTTAATTCATAGCGTGTTCTTCTTGTCACAACATCTTTCTGGTGTGTCAGATAGTAATCTAGCATCTCATGTAGATTCATTGTCTTTGGCTGTCCATCAACAAGTGCCAGCATGATCACACCAAATGTATCCTGAAGCTGTGTATGTTTATATAACTGGTTCAGGATTACGTTCGCATTCGCATCACGACGAAGTTCGATGCAGATACGCATACCACTTCTGTCAGATTCATCACGAAGCTCTGTAATTCCTTCCACTTTCTTTTCTCTTACCAAAGTTGCGATCTTCTCGATCAGTCTTGCTTTGTTTACCATGTATGGAAGCTCTGTTACGATAATACGCTGCTTTCCATTTGCCATTGCCTCAATATCTGTAACAGCACGTACTTTAATCTTTCCACGGCCTGTACGGTAAGCCTGATCAATTCCAGAACGTCCAAGGATCGTCGCTCCTGTAGGAAAATCCGGTCCTTTAATGATCTCTAATAATTCTTCAATCGTTGTCTCACGATCTTCCTCAACCTGATTATCAATGATCTTAATAACTGCATTAATAACCTCTCTAAGGTTATGAGGCGGAATGTTCGTAGCCATACCAACCGCGATTCCCTGTGTACCATTCACTAATAAGTTTGGAAAACGAGAAGGTAAGACAGCTGGTTCTTTCTCTGTCTCATCAAAGTTTGGTCTGAAATCAACTGTATTCTTGTTAATATCAGCCAGAAGCTCCATAGAAATCTTGCTTAATCTTGCTTCTGTATAACGCATGGCAGCTGCACCATCACCATCAACAGAACCAAAGTTTCCATGTCCATCTACCAATGGATATCTCGTGGACCATTCTTGTGCCATATTAACTAACGCACCATAGATAGAGCTGTCACCATGTGGATGATATTTACCCATTGTATCACCGACGATACGAGCGCATTTACGATGTGGTTTATCAGGTCCGTTATTTAATTCTATCATCGCATAAAGAATTCTTCTCTGTACCGGCTTCAAACCGTCACGCACATCTGGAAGAGCTCTGGAAGCGATAACGCTCATGGCATAATCAATATATGAATTCTCCATTGTTTTTTTGAGGTCAATGTCATGAACTTTATCAAAAATTGTATTCTCGTCCATTTGTTTCTCCCTTCCTAAATATCAAGATTCTGTACATATTTTGCGTTTGCTTCAATAAATTCTCGTCTTGGTTCTACCTGATCACCCATCAGTGTTGTAAATGTCAGATCGATCTCTGAAGCTGAATCTTCATCGAGGTTTACTCTTAATAAAATTCTCTTCTCAGGGTCCATGGTTGTATCCCATAACTGTTCTGCATCCATCTCTCCAAGACCTTTGTAACGCTGGATCTTGTTATTGTTATCTCGTCCGATTTCCTGAAGAATGTTGTTTAATTCCTCATCACTGTAAGCATACCAGAACTTCTTATTCTTCTCTACACGGTAAAGAGGAGGCTGGGCAAGATATACATACCCTTTCTTGATCAATTCCGGCATAAAGCGGTATATGAACGTCAGAAGCAGTGTTGCGATATGTGCACCATCAACATCGGCATCTGTCATGATGATGATCTTATGGTATCTTAATTTCTCGATATCAAAATCTTCATGAATTCCTGTACCAAATGCTGTGATCATTGCCTGAATCTCTTTATTGACAAGTACTTTATCAAGCCTTGCCTTCTCAACATTTAAGATTTTACCACGAAGAGGCAGGATTGCCTGAGTTGCACGGGAACGAGCCGTCTTTGCAGAACCACCCGCAGAATCTCCCTCGACGATATAGATCTCACAGTTTTCCGGATTCTTATCTGAACAATCGGCAAGTTTTCCAGGAAGACTCATACCATCAAGTGCTGTCTTTCTTCTTGTAAGATCTCGCGCTTTTCTCGCAGCATCTCTTGCTCTCTGTGCAAGTACAGCCTTCTCACAGATTATCTTCGCAACCTGAGGATTTTGTTCTAAGAAATATTTCAACTGCTCAGATAAAATACTGTTAACTGCACCCCTCGCTTCACTATTTCCTAATTTCTGTTTTGTCTGACCTTCAAACTGAGGTTCCCCGATCTTAATACTGATAACAGAAGTCAATCCTTCACGAATATCTTCACCACTTAAATTATCTTCTTTTTCTTTTAGAAGGTTATTCTTTCTCGCATAATCATTAAACGTTGATGTCAATGCCATCTTAAATCCAGATAAATGTGTACCACCTTCCGGTGTAATGATATTATTTACAAAACTTAAGGATGTCTCATTGTAAGAATCGTTATGCTGGAATGCAACTTCAACATACACACCATCTTTTTCACCCTCACAATAGATCACATCTGGATAAAGTGCTTCTTTCCCCTTGTTCAGGTAAGTCACAAATTCTTTAATACCACCTTCATAGTGGAACGTTTCAGAAACCTGTTCTTCCCCACGATCATCTGTTAAGACGATTTTTAAATTCTTTGTTAGGAAAGCTGTCTCCCTTAACCTTCTCTTCAGCGTATTATAATCAAAATCAATCGTCTCAAAAATCGTTGCATCTGGATAAAATGTAACTGTTGTTCCAGTTTTATCTGTATCTCCAAGAACTTTCAGCGGATAACATACTTTTCCTCTCTCATAACGCTGTTTGTGAATATGTCCTTCCTTGCAGACTGTAACTTCCAACCAGTCAGATAAAGCATTAACCACAGAAGATCCTACACCATGAAGACCTCCGGATACTTTATATCCTCCACCGCCAAATTTACCTCCTGCATGAAGGATCGTAAATACAACTTCAACGCTGGATACACCTTTTTTCTTATTGATCCCAACCGGAATTCCACGCCCATTATCCTCAACCGTTACAGAGCCGTCTTTGTTCAATGTTACGATGATCGTATCACAGAATCCAGCCAGAGATTCATCTACGGCATTATCTACAATTTCGTATACCAGATGATGAAGTCCTTTTTCTGATGTACTACCAATGTACATTCCGGGTCTTTTACGTACAGCTTCCAACCCTTCCAGAATCTGGATCTGATCAGCTCCATATTCTCCATTTTTTTGTGTACCCATAGTTTCCTCCTAATTTTCCTTTACAATTTTTCCTGCTTTTATCTGAAACATCCGTTGGATCGGCAGGTGTTTACTAATAAATTCATCCAGACCTGTACAGGTAATGATCGTCTGCGTATCCTTGATACTCTCTAGTAAATACGTCTTACGATTACTGTCAAGTTCAGATAAAACATCATCAAGCAGCAGGATCGGTGACTCTTTCATCACTTCTCTCATCAACTGGATCTGTGCCAGCTTCAAAGAGAGCGCTGCTGTCCGCTGCTGCCCTTGGGAACCATATTTGCGGATATCAATCCCATTCACAATAAAACTGATATCATCCCTGTGCGGTCCCACTGTCGTTGTAGAGTATTTTAAATCTTTTTGTCTCTTCTTTGCAAGTTCCGTTAAATAACTATCATACCCTACATCGCGGTCATATTCCAGTAAAATTTTTTCTTTCCCGCCAGTTAATTTATTGTGAATCTTTTGACAAACTTCACCCAAATGTTTGATAAATTTTTCACGATATTTAATAACCTCTGAGCCATATTTTACGAGCTGAATATCCCATGCTTCTAATGTTTCTATCAGATTATTCTGAAAACGTATCTGTTTTAACAGATTATTTCTCTGAACTAGTATTTTATTATAATTTGTTAATTGATACAGATATAATCTTTCCATTTGGGATAATTCAATATCGAGAAATTTTCTTCTTTCACTTGGACCACTCTTTACAATCTTTAAATCTTCGGGCGAAAATAAAATTACCGGAATCTGTCCCAACAGATCACTGGATCTTCGAATCGGAATTCTGTCAATTGCCACACCTTTTGCTTTATTTTTTTTAAGATGCATATCTAACTGATGATCAATTCCCTGTTTTTCGAAATGAATTCTTATGTGAGCTTCATTCTCTTCAAACTTTATCAACTCCCGGTCCTTATTTCCACGGTGTGATTTTGTTGTCGCACTTAAATAAATTGATTCCAGAATATTGGTCTTTCCCTGGGCATTATCTCCATACAATAAATTCGTTCCACTCGCAAAATTCATGGAAAGTTCGTCATAATTTCGATAATTTTTTAATTCCAAAGATTTAATAATCATACTACTCCAAACTATTTGACGATATGAATCTCCTGACCATCAAAAGATACAACTTCGCCACCATATAATTTTTTTCCTCTTCTTGTTTCAACTTCTCCATTCACAAGAACTTCACCATCCTGAATGACAATTTTTGCCACAACTCCAGAATCTACAAGTCCAGCTGCTTTTAATGCCTGTCCAAGTTTAATAAATTCATCTTTAAGTTTAATTTCCATCTCAAAAGTCCTTTCTTAATGATTAAAATTAACCGGAAGAATCAGATAATTGTATGTTCCCGCATCATCTTTGATATAACAAGGTGCTTTCGGATTTACCAGATAAATATTGATTTCTTCATCATCGATCACTCGAAGAACATCCATCAAAAACTTTGGATTAAAGCCAATTAACAGATCTCTTCCTTCTTTTTGGATCAGAATTTCTTCTTCCATAGATCCAAAGAAAGAATTAATATTTAATTTTAATGAATGGTCAGCAATATCGATAATAATTGGTTTTTTATCAGATTCACGAATCAAAAGACTCGCTCTGTCGATACAATTTAAAAATTCTTTTTTGTTAATTGTAATCTTTGTTTCATAATCACTAGATAACATCTGGCTTATCTTATAATATTCCCCTTCCAGCAATCTTGAAACAACTCTTGTATTATCAAATTCAAATAAAATATGTTTTGAAGTTACATAAATTGAAACATTTTCATCCATTTCTCCAGAAATGATCTTCACAATTTCTTGTAAAGTTTTCCCAGGAACGACAACTTTAAACGGATCATAATGATCTTTTAATTCAATATGTCTGATGGAAATTCGATGTCCATCTAAAGATACAACACTTAATTGGTCATCTTTTACTTCAAATAATTCACCCGTCATTAATTTCGTATTTTCATTATCCGAAATCGAAAAAATTGTTTGACGAATCACTTCTTTTAAAGAAAACTGGGATAAAGTGATACTTTGATTTTTTTCAATCTCTGGTAAAGAAGGAAATTCTTCACCTTCTTGTCCCATAATCTGAAAACATGCTTTTTCACAAGTGATCGTTGCTTTGTACTGATCATCTGTTTCTATTGTTATGTCATTATCCGGTAATTTTCTAACGATTTCAGAAAAAAGTTTTGCTTCAATTGCAATTTTACCAGGCTGATGAATCTGTCCATCAATGGTAGTTTCAATTCCAAGTTCCATATCATTCGCTGTTAATTTAATATTTCCTGTACTAGCTTCAATTAAAATACATTTTAAGATGGGAAGCGTAGTGTTGTTTGATACTGCTTTGGAAACAATAGAAACAGCATGCACTAAATCAGATTTTGTACATATGATTTTCATAAATGTGTATAACTCCTTTCGGTGTCAGATTGTTGTTAAATAAATAAATAAAAGTCGTAGTAATAGTCGTAGTAGCTGTGGATTTGGGGATAACCTTAAAAAACCGCTAAGTATAAAGGGTTATAAGGGTTGATAAAATGTTTAAAACTTGATGAAAATCAGAGGATAATCATAGATTTATCAACATCACCAAAATCAGCAAAAATACTAATACACAGGATATCCACAGGTTATCCACGGAAAATGTGGATAACTATCGAAAAAATGTGGAAAAAATAAAAATTAATCCATTTTTTTGGTAATAACATCAATAACCTTGCTTAATTCAGGGTCTTTGTCTAAGTCTTTTTCAATTTTTTCAATGCCATGAATGACAGTAGAATGATCACGTTTTCCAATGATCTCACCAATCTTAACAAGAGACTGATCCGTCATTTTCTTGCATAAATACATACAAATCTGGCGTGGATAGGCGATATCATGACTTCTTTTTTTGGAAATGATATCACTTGTCTGAATATTAAAATGTTCTGCAACTGTTTGCATGATCAATTCAGGTGTAATAGCTTGTTTTGTCTTGTTGTCGATCAGATCCTGAAGGGCGATTTTTGATAATTCAAGGTCAATCGGTTTCTTATTTAATTTAGAATAAACTTTGATCTTGTTTAAGGCACCTTCCAGATCACGGATATTAGACTTAATATGGGTAGCAATATAGTCAAAAATCTCATCATCAATATAAATATTGTCTAATTCCGCACGTTTTCTAAGGATCGCAACCTTTGTTTCATAGTTTGGAGGCTGAATATCAACTGGTAGTCCCCAGCTGAAACGGCTTCGAAGTCTCTCTTCTAAAACATCCAGTTCTTTTGGAGGTTTATCAGAAGAAAGAATGATCTGTTTTTTAGAGTTATAAAGTGCATTAAAAGTATGGAAAAATTCCTGCTGAGTACTTTCTTTACCAATAACAAACTGAATATCATCGACCAATAAAACATCGATATTGCGGTATTTGCTGCGCAATTCTTCTTGTTTTTTATGTTGAATTGAATTGATGACTTCGTTTGTAAAGTCTTCACTTGTTACATACAAAACATTTAAAGAACTGTTGTGTTCAATAATGTAATGTGCAATGGAGTGCATTAAATGAGTTTTTCCAAGACCAGCACCTCCATATAAAAACAGCGGATTATAGGCTTCCGCTGGAGCTTCCGCAACAGCAATACTTGCGGCATGTGCCATGCGGTTATTGTCGCCGATTACGAATGTATCAAAAGTATAGCGGGGATTTAAGTTATTATTATCATGTTCAGGTGCAGCAGCAGGAGTTTCTTGTGGTTTTTCTCCTTCTTTTTCAAGTTCGAACTCGATATCGTATTTCTTTCCTGTCAGATCAGAAATAGCAAGGGAAATATAAAAATCGTACATTTTTTTCTTGATAAACTGAATACCCCGCTCATCGTATTTTGCATCCAGAGACAGAATGATCTTATTTGACTGGACATCTTTGATATGTAATGGCTTAATCCAGGCATTGATCGCAGCACTGGAGACGTCATGCTCTTGCTCAAGCTTGACTAATACATCATCCCAAATTTTTTCAATTTCGTTTTTCATGGATAACATAAATCCCTTTCTAAATCATATTTTTATAAATGTGCATAATACGGCACTATGCATATAGTGTATAACAAAAAATTTCTTTTTTCAATCGAAAAATAAAAGTTGCCCACATATTGTGGATAAGTTGTTCCACATTATACACATGTCAAAAAACGAGAAAAAACAAAGGAATTTGACAAATACTGTGTTTATAATTCACATTTTATCACCAAGTTATACACAAGTTATCTACAAATTGTGGATAACTTGTGCGTAAAACACAATATATATGAAATTCTATAAGAAAGTGAAAAAAGCTTAGAATTTACTTGACTTTTTGGCGTTTCTCTGTCTATAATAGGAGTGATGTTTTTACGAATATATTATTCAGATATATAATCATAAAATTTTGTTAAGGAGGTGTTTTAGCATGAAAATGACATTTCAGCCAAAGAAAAGACAGAGATCTAAGGTTCATGGATTTAGAAAAAGAATGAGCACTGCAAACGGAAGAAAAGTTCTGAAGAGCAGAAGAGCAAAAGGAAGAAATAGATTATCAGCTTAGGTCGCAGAGATGTGACCTTTTCTTTTCTCTATTAATAAGGAAGAGAACCATGAAGAATTATCATTCATTAAGAAATAACAGAGAATTCCAGATGGTATATAATGAAGGAAACTCCAAAGCCAACAGGTACTTGGTCCTTTATTATAGGAAGAATGATCTAGAATATAACCGTCTGGGAATATCAGTAAGTAAAAAAGTAGGAAATAGTGTAGTCAGACACAGAACTACACGCTTAATTCGTGAAAGCTATCGTTTGAATCAGGATAATTTGAAAACAGGATATGATATGGTAGTAATTGCAAGACAAACTGCAAAAGGACAGAATTACCATACAATTGAAAGTGCATTTCTACATTTGATAGATTTGCATCATCTGAAGAAGAGTTGATTACAATTGAAGAAGATTTTAATATCCATTATCAGGTTTTACAGAAAATATTTATCGAGATTAAAGGGAAGAGGAACATGTATATATGTTCCGACTTGTTCGGAATATGCCATAGAAGCATTGGAGAAACACGGGGTTGTCAAAGGAAGTCTTTTGACAATTTTTAGAATATTAAGATGTAATCCATTTTCAAAAGGCGGATATGACCCTGTTCCGGAAGTAAGGAAAGGAAAAAGGTGCAAAAATGATGTTATTGGCACAAGCCCAGCAGAGCACGGGTAACGGAGGAATCTTAGCTCCGTTTGTAATTATTTTTGGTTGGATCATTCGAGCAATCTATAATGGATTAGCTGCAATGGGAATCTATAATGTCGGTTTATGTATTATTTTATTTACATTGGTTTCTAAATTGATCTTATTACCTGTTACTATGAAACAGCAGAGATCTATGAAGATCAATCAGCATATGCAGCCAGAGATTAATAAGATTACAAAAAAATATCGTAATAAAAGAGACCATAGGCATCTATGATGAAACAGCAGGAAGAGATGCAGAAGGTTTATGCAAAATATGGTTCAAGTCCAACAGGTGGATGTTTACCAACATTAATTCAGTTTCCGATCATCATGGCACTGTATTATGTAATTCGTGGAGTTAATACTTATATTCCTCAGATCGCAAGAGATGCACAATTTAAACCAAACTTATTCTTAGGTATGGATTTAAATTCAGCACCAGGATTCAGATTAACACCATTATTGATCATTCCAGTATTATCTTTTATCTTCCAGTTCTTAAGTGCAAAGACATCTATGTCTACAACACAAATGGATGACAGCACACCAGGAGCAGGAATGACAAAAGTATGATGTACACAATGCCTTTAATGTCATTTGTAATGTGTATTTCATTACCGATCGGTATCGGTCTTTACTGGTCAGCAAGTGCATTATTCCAGTATATCCAGCAGGTCGCTTTTAATTATCATTATGATCATGCTGATATGGATAAGATTATTGAAAAGAGCCGTGAGAAGGCTGCAAAGAAGAAAAAGAAAAAGGACCTTCTCTATATGAAAAGATGTTAGGAATGCAAGCAGAACAGCAGGGACAGCAAGGAGCAGATTCTAATATCAAGAAGAGTGCAAACCTGAAATCAACACAGAATATTGAATATTCAGGAAATTCTAAAGGAGGAATTGCTTCAAAAGCAAATGCACTCAATAAAAACAAGGGAGGTAAATAAGGATGTCAGCAAAGAGATTTACTGGTAAAACTGAATCTGATGCAGTTATGAATGCTGCAATGGAGTTAGGAATTCCAAGTACAGACCTCAAGTATACAGTGATCGATTCAGGTAGTAATGGATTTTTAGGGTTATTTAAGAAACCTGTGATCATTGAAATTAAAGAAGAAGAAAAAGAGACAGAAGTTATGAAGTCTCAGACAATAGAAAAGGAACAACCAAAGAAAAAAGCTGAGAAAAAGCCATCAAAGAAGGTCGATGAGAAATCAAATCGTCAGCCTAAGAAGAGTCCAAAGGTGAAAGATGAAGTTCCTGTAAAGGAACCAAGAAAAAATAAGACACCAGAAAACATTGATCAGATCGTCAAAGATACAGAGAAGTATTTAGATGAAGTATTAAGAGCAATGGGACTTGATCCAAAGTTGAATCTTTACTACAACCGCAGAGATAACGTATTAAACATCAATGTATCTGGAGAGAAGATGGGTGCATTGATCGGTAAGCATGGACAGACACTGGATGCCCTGCAGTATCTTATAAGTCTTTATGTGAATAAAGAAAGCGATTCTTTTGTAAAGATTAAGCTTGATACAGAAAATTATAGAGAAAGAAGACAGCAGACTTTAGAGAAATTAGCTGGAAGCATTGCTTATAAAGTAAAGAAGAATAAGAAACCTATTTACTTAGAACCAATGAATCCAAATGAGCGTAGAATCATCCATTCTGCATTGCAGAGAGATCCAGAAGTGATCACAAAGAGCGAAGGTAAGGATCCTTATCGTAAAGTTGTTGTTATGCTTAAAAAATAAGATATAGGGCTGCCTTAATTTAGGCAGCCCTTTTTTGAGGTATATTATATGAAATCAAATACGATTGCAGCAATTGCCACTCCAATGACTAACAGTGGGATTGGAATTATCAGGATCAGTGGAGATGAGGCACTTGATATTATTGAAAAAGTATTTAAACCGAAGAAAAAAGATAAGAAGATCAAAGATGTAAAGACATATACGGCACATTATGGACATGTCTATGATGAAAGCACATTGCTAGATGAATGTATTGTATTAGTTATGAAAGGACCTCATTCTTATACAGCAGAAGATGTTGTTGAGATTAACTGCCACGGTGGTGTGGTTGTTATGAAGAAGGTTCTGGAAGCAGTATTTAAGGCAGGAGCAACGCCAGCTGAGCCGGGAGAATTTACAAAGAGAGCATTTTTGAATGGAAGGATCGATCTTTCTGAGGCTGAAGCAGTTATGGATCTAATTCAGTCAAAGAATGAATTTGCAATGAGTACATCTTTAAAGCAGTTAGAGGGTGCGTTAGGAAAGAAGATCACAGAGATTCGAAAACAGATTATTCACAGTGTGGCGTTTATTGAATCTGCATTAGATGATCCGGAACATTACAGTGTGGACGGATTTTCAGATGAATTGAAAGATCAAGTCGAAGTGATCATAAATCAGTTAAATGAGTTTTTGGAGAATGCTGATAATGGAAGAATTCTGAAAGAGGGAATTCAGACAGTTATCGTTGGGAAACCGAATGCTGGAAAATCATCTGTGTTAAATGTATTACTTGGAGAAGAACGAGCAATCGTCACAGATATTGCAGGAACAACAAGAGATACGTTAGAAGAATCTATTCAGATTAAAGGGATTCCGTTGAATATCATTGACACAGCAGGAATCAGAGATACGAATGATCTCATTGAGAAGATCGGTGTGGATAAAGCAAAAGATTTGTTGACAAAAGCGGATCTTGTATTATATGTTGTGGATACTTCAGATCCATTAACAAAAGATGATGAAGAGATTATGGAGCTGATTGAAGATAAGCAGACGATCGTATTATTAAACAAAGCAGATCTTGATCAGGTGGTGAAGGTATCAGATCTTAAAGAAAAGGATTTGAGCAGATTGTGCAGATTTCAGCCAAAGAGCAGACTGGAATTGAAGAATTGTATCAGCTGATCCAGGATATTTTCTTTGAAGGACATGTATCCTTTAATGATGAGATTTATTTGACGAACATGAGACATAAAACAGAAGTAAGTGAAGCTTTAAAGAGTCTTGCTATGGTGTTGCAGAGTATTGAAGATGGAATGCCAGAAGACTTCTTCTCCATTGATCTTTTGGATGCATATGAGCATTTAGGATTTATCACAGGAGAATCTGTGGGAGAAGATCTGGTAAATGAGATTTTTGCAGAATTTTGTATGGGTAAATAAAGATGAATAATTTAGAAGAAAAATATGATATTATTGTTGTAGGTGCAGGTCATGCCGGATGCGAAGCTGCACTTGCAGCAGCTAGAATGGGATTTGAAACGATTTGTTTTACAGTAAGCATGGATAGTGTTGCATTGATGCCATGTAATCCCAATATTGGAGGAAGTTCCAAAGGACATCTGGTAAAAGAAATTGATGCATTGGGCGGTGAGATGGGTAAAAATATTGATAAGACTTATCTACAGTCTAAGATGTTGAATAAATCGAAAGGGCCGGCAGTGCATTCTTTAAGAGCACAGGCAGATAAGAAGATGTATTCTATTTCCATGACACAGGTGATGGGAAATACACCAAATCTTACACTTCGTCAGGGCGAAGTTACAGAGATTCTTGTTGAAGATGGGAAAATCAAAGGTGTTAAGACATATTCAGGAGCTGTTTACTATGCAAAAGCTGTTGTCTTAACGACAGGAACATATTTAAAGGCGCGCTGTATTTATGGAGAAGTCAGCAATCATACAGGACCAAATGGACTTCAGGCAGCAAATTACCTGACAGATTCCTTGAAGAGTCATGGAATCTCCATGAGACGATTTAAGACAGGGACACCAGCCAGAATTGATAAGAATACGATTGATTTTTCTAAGATGGCAGAACAGTTTGGAGACGAGAGAATTGTTCCATTCAGTTTTACAAATAAGGAAGAAGATATTAAGAGAGATCAGATTTCCTGTTGGTTAACTTATACGACGGAAGAAACACATGAGATCATTAAAGAAAATATTCACAGATCACCGTTATTTTCTGGTGCAATTGAAGGAACAGGACCTAGATACTGCCCATCGATCGAAGATAAGATCGTGAAATTCCCAGATAAGAATAGACATCAGGTATTTATTGAGCCAGAGGGCGAGTACACGAATGAGATGTATGTTGGTGGTATGTCAAGCTCGTTGCCGGAAGATGTACAGTATAAGATGTATCACAGTGTTAGGATTAGAGAATGCTAAGATTGTGAGAAATGCTTATGCAATTGAATATGATTGTATTGATGCGACACAGCTAAAAGCTTCATTGGAATTTAAAGAGATTGATGGGCTATTTTCTGGTGGGCAGTTTAATGGAAGTTCAGGATATGAAGAGGCAGCAGCACAAGGTCTGATGGCAGGTATCAATGCTGCACGCAAACTGCAAGAAAAAGATCCAATTATTTTAGATCGTTCACAGGCTTATATTGGAGTTTTGATCGACGATCTGGTAACAAAAGAAACACAGGAACCATATCGTATGATGACATCAAGAGCAGAATATCGATTGTTGCTTCGTCAGGATAATGCCGATCTTCGTCTGACCAAGATCGGATATGAAGCAGGACTGATCAGTCAGGAAAGATATGATAAATTATTAGTAAAAGAACAGCAGATCGAAGATGAGATGAAACGACTAGAGGATATTAATGTGGGTGCGTCTAAAAATGTGCAGTCATTACTTGAAGAGCTTGGAAGTACAACATTAAAATCATCTGCTAAAATGACAGAACTGATCCGTCGACCGGAGCTTACTTATATGGATTTGGCACCGATCGATCCAGAGAGACCAGAGTATGATCTGGATGTTCAGGAACAGGTAAATATTAATATTAAATATGAAGGATATATCAAACGCCAGCTGTCACAGGTAAAACAGTTTAAGAAGATGGAAAAGAAGAGAATTCCGGAAGATATTGATTACGAAGATGTTGGAAGCTTACGAATTGAAGCGAAACAAAAGTTATCAAAGATCCGCCCATCTTCCATCGGACAGGCATCTAGAATTTCAGGAGTATCACCAGCGGATATTTCTGTATTACTGATTTATCTGGAACAGATGCACCACAGGAGATAATAGATGGAGAGATTAAGAGAAAAGCAGCTGCATTTGGAATTAAATTGAGCGATCATCAGTTAGATCAGTTTGAAACATACTATGAGATGCTTGTTGAGAAGAATAAAGTGATGAATCTGACAGCAATCACAGAGAAGAATGAAGTGATCGATAAACACTTTGCTGATAGTCTTGCATTGATCAAGAGTGGAGTTTCTTTAACTGGTCAAAAAATTCTTGATATTGGAACAGGTGCGGGATTTCCAGGAATTCCATTAAAGATCGCATTTCCAGAGTTAGAGATCGTGTTACTGGATTCTTTAAATAAGCGTATTAAATTCTTAAATGAAGTGATAGAAGCACTTGGACTTGAAAAGATTACAGCAATTCATGGAAGAGCGGAAGATTTTGCAAAACAAAAGGAATATAGAGAACAATTTGATTATGTTGTTTCAAGGGCTGTTGCCAATCTGACAGTTTTATCAGAATATTGTCTTCCTTATGTAAAAGAGGATGGATATTTTCTGCCATATAAATCAGGAGATATTAAAGAGGAAGCAGCAAATTCAAAGAAAGCAGTGAAAATTTTAGGCGGCAGCATTGAGGATATTATTTCTTTGAGATTCCGGATACGGATATGGCGAGAACGATCTTAAAGATTCATAAGACAAAAGCAACACCAAAACGTTTTCCGAGAAAAGCAGGATTGCCGACAAAAGAACCGATTTGCTAGAAGTTTATACTTTCATTTCTTTTCCTTATCGTTTAGGATAAAAAGAAAGTGGGAAAATTATGGAAAAAAACAAAGATAAAAGTCACCTGATCGATCAGTTATATGACTATTTGGAAGAACAGATTCAGGAATTGAAAACTGATCGAAATCAACTGAATCATAAGATGCAGGATATGATTCAGGAGAAGAATGAAAAAGAAGGTGCGATCAATAATCAGCAGAAGATCTATCAGATCCGAAAGGTATTTTCTCCGCTTCCACTGGAGATTGAGGAGGAGAAGCAGCCTGTTTCTGAGGATATGATTCAGATTGAGAAAGAGATTCATGAATTTCAGATGATCCTGCGTGAAAAGAAGAAAAGATAACAAAATTACATGATTACCAGAAGGGACTGGAAGAGACTTGCCTTTTTGCAGAAGAATTTGTGGAAAGGGAAGATCAGAAAATATTGTTTGTTCCAGCATTTGAACAATTGATGGGATATGTTAAGAAACTTTATCCAACACAACGTATCAATTATCAGGATTCATCAGAGAGTTCAAAAGTATGCATGACATTTTCATTTTTAAAAGGTTTTCAGGCAGTGTTGGAGAGTCTTTTAAATGAGATAGGTGTTTTTGTTCTTAATTTTGAAATGAATATTGATGAGTATAAAATATTAATTAATATTGAAGCAAAACCAAAAGTGATAAAAAATGCAAAAGATTTCTATGAGAAGCGTTCTGTTTTAGAAAATAAACTAACAAAAGAATTTTCTATTGAACGATGGAAAACAAATGCAGTGGTGATCCAGACTATGATAGAGATGTAGAAAGGGAAGATTATGAGAAATAAAGTTATTGATCTACTAGATCAAACAATTGAAGAATTAGATAAAGAAAAAATTGATGGGATTCTTGAAATACCACCAAAAGATGATATGGGAGATTTTGCATTTCCATGTTTTCAGTTAGCAAAAGTATTTCGTAAAGCTCCGAATATGATCGCAACAGAGATTGCAGAAAAGATTCCTGCAAGTGAAGATGTATCAAAAGTAGAAGCAATGGGACCATATGTAAACTTTTTCTTGAATAAAGAGAATTATGTAAAAGAAGTACTGGCAAAGGTAAACGGTACTTATGGTGCACAGGAAATTGGAAAAGGAAAAACAGTATGTATCGATTATTCTTCTCCAAACATTGCAAAGAACTTCCACGTTGGACATTTAAGAACAACGATTATTGGAAACTCTTTATATCATATTTTTGATAAGCTTGGATATAAGGTAGAAAGAATTAATCACTTAGGTGATTGGGGAACACAGTTTGGTAAACTGATCGTTGCATATAAAAAATGGGGAAGCAAAGAAGCAGTTGAAGAAAAAGGTATTCCAGAACTGTTAAGAATCTATGTAAAATTTCATGAAGAAGCAGAGAAAGATGATACATTAAATGATCAGGCACGTGAATGGTTTGCAAAGATGGAACAAGGGGATGAAGAAGCACTATCTATCTGGGAATGGTTTAAAGATATCAGTATGGTAGAATATAAGAGAATCTATAAGATGCTGAATATGGATTTTGATCATTATACAGGAGAAAGTTTCTATCGTGATAAGACAGCAGCAGTTGTAGAAGAATTAAAAGAAAAGAATCTGCTAAAAGAAAGTGAAGGAGCAATGATCGTTGATCTTGATGAATATGATATGGCTCCTTGTCTGGTTATGAAGAAAGACGGAAGCAGTATTTATGCAACTCGTGATCTTGCTGCTATTTTTTATCGTAAGAAAGAATATAACTTTGATAAATGTATTTATGTTACAGGATTAGAGCAGAAATTACATTTTGCTCAAGTATTTAAAGTTGTCGAGTTAATGGGATATGAATGGGCTAAAGAAAACTTAATTCATGTACCTTATGGATTAGTAAGTTTAGAAGGTGGAAAACTTTCTACAAGAAGTGGTAACATCGTATATGCAGAAGATATCTTAAAAGAATCAGTATCTAAGATCAGAGAAATTATTGCAGAGAAGAATCCAGATCTGAAGGATAAAGAGGATGTTGCACAGAAAGTTGGAATCGGAGCAATTATCTTTAATGACCTATATAATCAGAGAATTAAAGATGTAACATTTACATGGGAGAAGATACACAGCTTTGATGGGGAAACAGGTCCTTATGTTCAGTACACATATGCACGTGCGGCAAGTGTATTAAGAAAAACAGGAATCACAGAAGTTGGAGAGATCGATCCATCTTTAGTAACTGATGAAACATCTGTTGCATTATTAAAAGAGATTGAAAGATTCCCTGTAGTGATCAAGGTGGCAGCAGATAGATTAGAACCATCTGTAATCTCAAGATATGTAATGGGAGTAGCTCAAAGTTTTAACCGTTTCTATCATGAAAACCAGTGTAATGTGGAAGATCAGAAGTTAAAAGAAGCGAGAGTTAAGATTGTGATCTTAGCAAAACAAGTAATTAAAGATGGTTTGGATCTGTTAGGAATTCAGTGTCCTGAACAAATGTAATAAAATCAAATTTGAGTAAATAAATAGCAGATGATAAGATTTTAAAAAATATGTGGAATTATGGAGTGTTCTTATTTGTGAAGACACTCCATTTTTCTTCTTGAAAAATAGTAGTATGCATTGATTATTTAATAAATGTTTCACGTGAAACATTCAATATAAAAACGAAAAGAATCTTAATAGTTATAAAAGTGAAATTGCACAAAAATTAATAAATGTTTCACGTGAAACATGTAGCAATGAAAAATAATTAGTGTTATAATATTGTTCAAAAGGAGAAAAAAATGGGAAGAATTATTGCAATTGCCAACCAGAAAGGTGGAGTTGGAAAGACAACGACAGCGGTAAATCTTTCGGCAGCATTAGCTGCAAGAGGAAAAAAGACTTTACTCGTTGATATGGACCCACAGGGGAATACCACCAGTGGTTTGGGATTAAAAAAACGAGCTGGATAAGACAACTTATGAGGTGATCACAGGAGAAGAGAAGATACAGAATTGTATCGTTAAAGACTTGTTTGATAATTTATCCTTACTTCCAGCAAATCGAAATCTGGCCGGAGCCGAGATTGAATTGATGACCGTTGATAAGATGCAGTTCATCATGAAACATAATCTTGAGAAAGTAAAGAGACAATATGATTTCATAATTATTGACTGTCCGCCAGCATTGGGAATGCTAACGGTTAATGCGATGACAGCAGCGAATACAGTGATCGTTCCAATTCAATGTGAATTTTATGCATTAGATGGATTAACTCAGTTGATTTATACGATTGAATTGATTCAGAAGAGTTTGAATCCAAATCTTACAATAGAGGGTGTTGTATTTACAATGTATGATGCCAGAACAAATCTGTCATTGCAGGTTGTTGAGAATGTAAAATCATATTTGAATCAGAATATTTACAAAACGATCATCCCAAGAAATGTACGTCTGGCAGAAGCACCAAGTCATGGACTTCCAATCAATTTGTATGACCCTCGTTCTTCAGGAGCAGAAAGTTACGACCTTCTGGCAGAAGAAGTTATCGAAAATGGAGGTGAAAATTAATGTCAGCAAAAAAAATGGGACTTGGAAGAGGTTTAAATACGCTGATTCCAAAAGCACCAATCGTTGACGAAGAAGACGTTGAGCAGGTAAAGAAAAAAGTTTCGAGATCGTCGAAAACAAAGAAAAAAGAAGAAACGAAAAAGGAACTTACTTTGCCAATCGATAAGATTGAGCCGAATCCAGATCAACCAAGAAATCAGTTTGATGAGGATACGTTGCAGGAACTTGCAGATTCTATTAAACAGTATGGAATGTTACAGCCAATCCTCGTTACTCCAAAGGATGATTTCTATGAAATCATTGCAGGAGAGAAGATGGAGAGCGGCAAAACAGGCAGGATTGAATGAAGTTCCAGTTATGATCAGAAAATACAATGAAAATGAAATTGTAGAAATTGCACTGATTGAAAACATTCAGAGATAACTTAAATCCAATCGAAGAAGCAATGGCTTATAAGCGATTGATGGAAGAGTTTGAATTAAAACAGGATGAAGTTGCGACGAAAGTAAGTAAGAGTCGTGCATCAATTACCAACTCATTAAGACTTTTAAAACTAGATCCAAGAGTACAGAAGATGCTAGAGGAAGAGATGATCAGCACAGGACATGCAAGAGCTTTATTAGCAATCTCAAATAAGGATAAACAATATGAAATTGCTCAGAAAGTTTTTGATGAAAAATTAAGTGTTAGAGACATTGAAAAGCTGGTAAAAGATCTGAAGAAAATCAAAAAAAATAAAAAAGAAGAAAAAGATGTTCATGATTTCCTTTACACTGAATTAGAAGAATCTATGAAACAGATTTTAGGAAGTAAAGTCAGTATCAAAAATAAGAAGAATAATAAAGGGAAAATAGAAATTGAGTATTATTCACGCGATGAGTTAGAACGTATCGTGGATATGATCAGATCAATTTAGGAGGAACATAAGATGACAGATTTTTTTAACAGTGTAGGCATGGAATATGTAGTGATTGGTCTTGCAGCAGCATTACTTTTAGCACTGATTCTTGTGATTGTTGCTTTAGTAAAAGTTGGGAAATTAAAAAAACGATATGAAAAGTTTTTATCTGGGAAAGATGGAAAATCGTTAGAGGAAAGTATCGTTAAAAGATTTGATAAATTAAATGAGATCATTGTGGAACAAGACTTTCTTGAACAGGAAATACAGAGAATTGACGAAGAGCATAAGAGTAGTTTTTCTAAGATGGAAGTCTATAAATATAATGCATTTTCTGATATGGGTGGAGAAACAAGCTTTGTAATCGCATTACTTGACCATAATAATAATGGAACACTTTTAAATGGAATGAGCAGTCAGAATGCAACTTATGTCTATGCAAAAGAAATTAGAAATGGTGCTTCAAAAGTAGCATTATCAAATGAGGAAAAATTGACATTAGAAAAATGTATCAATAAATAATTGGAGGACAAAATGTTAGATATTAAATTTTTAAGAGAAAATCCAGATGTAGTAAAACAGAACATCAAAAACAAATTCCAGGATCGTAAATTACCGTTAGTTGATGAGGTCATTGAACTGGATAAAGAAAACCGTGAGATCAAACAGGAAGTTCAGGCACTTCGTGCGGATCGTAATAAATTATCCAAACAGATCGGTGCACTGATGGGACAGGGTAAAAAAGAAGAAGCAGAAGAAGTAAAAAAACAGGTTACAGCATCTGCTGATCGTATTGAAGAATTAAGTGAAAGAGAAAAAGTTGTTGAAGAAAAGATCAAAGAGATCATGATGACAATTCCAAATATCATTGATCCATCTGTACCAATCGGAAAAGATGACAGTGAAAACGTAGAACTTGAAAGATTTGGTGAGCCAGTTGTTCCTGATTTTGAAGTTCCATATCATACAGAAATCATGGAAAGTTTTGATGGAATCGATCTTGACAGTGCAAGAAAAGTTGCAGGTAATGGATTCTATTATCTGATGGGAGATATCGCAAGATTACATTCTGCAGTCATTTCTTATGCAAGAGATTTCATGATCAACAGAGGATTTACTTACTGTGTACCACCTTCATGATCAGAAGCAACGTTGTGACAGGTGTTATGAGTTTCGCTGAGATGGATGCTATGATGTACAAGATTGAAGGAGAAGACCTTTATCTGATCGGAACAAGTGAGCATTCTATGATCGGTAAATTTATTGATACAACAACAGAAGAAGCAGAATTACCAAAAACACTAACAAGCTATTCTCCATGTTTCAGAAAAGAAAAAGGAGCACATGGAATTGAAGAACGTGGTGTTTACAGAATTCATCAGTTTGAAAAACAGGAAATGATCGTTGTATGTAAACCAGAAGAAAGCAAGGATTGGTATGAAAAATTATGGAAGAACACAGTTGATTTATTCCGTTCTATGGATATCCCAGTTCGTACATTAGAGTGCTGCTCTGGTGATTTAGCAGATCTGAAAGTAAAATCTGTTGACGTAGAAGCTTGGTCTCCAAGACAGAAGAAATACTTTGAAGTAGGAAGCTGTTCTAACCTTGGTGATGCACAGGCAAGAAGACTGCGCATCCGTATCAAAGGTGAAAATGGAAATTACTTTGCGCATACATTAAATAATACAGTAGTAGCACCACCTAGAATGCTGATTGCATTCTTAGAGAACAACTTAAGAGAAGATGGAAGCGTTGCAATTCCAGAAGTTTTAAGACCATATATGGGTGGAAAAGAATCTCTGCAGCCTAAAAAATAAGAAATAGAAATTCAAAAAGAGCGTCTCAAAATGTGAGGCGCTTTTTCTTTTAGTGCGCCTTGCGGCGCACGTCACTAATGGATGAAAGTTCCTAATCCGCCCTAGTAGTGGGAAGGATACAGCCAAGACCAAGGGTGTCCATCGTGAGGTGGAATCTGAAGGAAGGTGGAGGCAAATCTCTGGTCTGACGAACAGAAATCACATCAGGCTATAGTTAAGGATAAGGTTGCTAAACAAACCAAAGTCCAATAACTACTCGGAATTAACTGTAGTAAATGTGGCAGATATATGGAGAGAAAGTGACGTGTGGTACCAAGGGAGGTCTCGTCAGCGGACGAAAACAGAGTATGAAGTCCGTCAGTAACAACGAATGGCGAGAAGTCAGCAGAAGCCATAGTAAACCAGTGGTTGCAAACACTGGCGAAGGGCTGAACTTTAGGAGGCACAAGCAATGAATGTAACTGAAAGTAGATTTAAGAACAGACAACTTCATATAGAGGACTATCTGCAAATGGTATCTGCGGAACAGAAAGAGTATGCAGAAGTGTTCGACTACTCTAAGATTACTGAAAAGAGCGGTGTCATCACAGACTTTTGGACGAACAATCTCTTGGATTTGATTTTGCGAAAAGACAACCTTAACAGCGCCTATAAGCAAGTCAAGAAAACAAAGGGAAAGGTGGAATTGATGGTATGCAGGTGGATGAACTTCTGTCCTTCCTAAGAGAAAACCAGGAAACCCTAATCCAAGAGATAAGGGAAGGAAATATAAGCCTAACCCAGTTCGAAGGGTAGAAATACCAAAGGAAACAAAAGGCGAGTTCCGAAAGTTGGGAGTTCCAACTGTTGTTGACAGAGTTATCCAACAGGCAATAGCGCAGGAACTATCGCCAGTTTATGAGGAGCAATTCTCAGAGAACAGTTTTGGTTTCAGACCAAAGCGGGGAGCACACGATGCCCTCAGACAATGCCAAAAGAATGTAAACGATGGCTATGTATATGTGGTAGATATGGACTTGGAAAAGTTCTTCGACACGGTATGCCAGAGTAAGCTGATAGAGGTATTGTCAAGAACCATCAAAGATGGCAGAGTTATATCTTTGATACACAAATATCTGAATGCGGGAGTGATCGCAAAGGAATGTTTGAACGTACAGAGGTCGGTATGCCACAAGGTGGTCCGCTTAGTCCGTTGCTTAGTAATGTAATGCTGAATGAATTGGACAAGGAACTGGAAAGCAGAGGACATAGATTTGTCCGATATGCAGACGACTGTATGATTTTTTGTAAGAGCAGGAAAAGTGCGGAAAGAACCTTGAAAAACATTATCCCGTTCATTGAAGGAAAACTATTTCTGAAAGTAAACAGGAAGAAAACGGAGGTGTCTCACATCAGCAAAGTCAAATATCTTGGCTATAGCTTTTATAGATATAAAGGTAAATGCAGATTCAGAGTACACTCAAAGTCGGTAGTGAAGATGAAGAATAGAATCAGAGAACTTACCGACAGGAACAAAGGCATTAGCAATGAAGTACGAGAAAAGAGGTATCAAGAGTATGTGCGGGGATGGGTGGAATACTTCAGGCTCGCAGATATGAAAGAGCTCCTCCGAAAAACGGATGAATGGGCAAGGCGGAGAATCCGAGCGGTCTATTGGAAACAGTGGAAGAAAATCAAAACGAAATACCGAATGCTGAAAGCACTAGGTTTAGAGGATTGGAAAGCCAAGGAACTAGCCAATAGTAGAAAAGGTTATTGGAGAATGGCGAAAGTCTTGAACCAAATCTTTTCAAAGAAAATAATAGCCAAGCTGGGATATACATCCATGCTCGACTATTATCTAATAATCTGTGAAAACTAAAGAACCGCCGTATACGGAACCGTACGTACGGTGGTGTAGGAGGACGGTAAATAAAATAATTATTTACCTCCTACCCGATTAAAGGTTTATGATATTATATACGATAAGGAAAGGTTTAAGGAAAGGTGATAAGGAAGCAAATGAAAGCAAAGATTATTATCGTGGAAGATCATGAACCAATTCGTAATGAATTAAAGATTTTGTTAAGTAAATATGGATATGAGATCATAGTGTTAGATCATTTTGATACAGTTGTTGAAGATTGCTTGAGAGAAGATGTAGATCTGATTTTATTAGATATTAATCTTCCGTTTTATGATGGTTATTATGTGTGCAGAGCGATCAGAGAAAAATCAGAAGTACCGATCATTGTTGTTACAAGTAGGGATAGCGAGATGGATGAGCTAATGAGTATAAATCTTGGAGCGGATGATTTTATCACGAAACCATACAATACACAGATTTTGTTGGCAAGAATTTCTGCAATGTTAAAACGAACACACAAAGAAAAAGTAAATGATTTTTACAATATCAAGGCTTGAAACTACAACTCAATAGCAGTACTGTTATTTATAAAGATCAGATAATCGAACTTAGTAAAAATGAGATGAGAATATTGTATACATTACTGCAACATAAAGAGAGTATTGTAAGCAGGGATCAATTAATGGAATCCTTATGGCAGTCAAATGAATTTATTGATGATAATACATTAACGGTGAATGTCAATCGTGTAAGGAAAAAAATAGAAGCAGCAGGACTGAAAGATTTTATAAAAACAAAAAGAGGGCAGGGTTATATGATATGAAAACCAAAGAATTTTTTAGAATGGAGTATGCCCAGATTCTGATATATATTGTATTTTTGGGATTATTGGAAGTGTTGCTTTTTATTTTTGAAGTGAATTATTTTCTTATGATATATTTGCTGCTGATCGGATTGATTCTGGAAGGAGTTTATTTATGCCAGCGGTATATGAAAAAATATCGGTATTATAAAAAAGTGAAAGCAAAACTGGATATAAAAAAAACAAAAATGCATGATAACAGAAATGTTAGAATTGCCAGATTTTGCAGAAGGAGAGTTTCTATATGAAATATTGCAGACGTGCAACAAGTCCATGAATGATGAGATATTGAAATATAAGATAGAGGCAGCAGGATACCGAGAATATATTGAGATGTGGATTCATGAAGTAAAACACCATTGGCAGCAACAAGACTGATCCTTGAAAATCATCCAAGTGAGATAACACGGGCAATGGATGAAGAAATGCAGCAGATCAATTATTATTTGGAGCAGGCATTGTATTATGCGAGGAGTAATAGTGTAGAGAAAGACTATCTAGTGAAAGAGTTAAGTTTAAAAGAAGTGGTGGAAAATGCGGTAAAAGCAAATGCAAAAAGTCTGATCGGAAATAAGATAAAAATTAAAATAGAGAATCTGGATCAGAAGATCTTCAGCGATGAAAAATGGGTTTTATTTATATTAAATCAAGTTATCAGCAATGCAATAAAATATAAAAAAGAAGAAGCAGAAATATCATTTTGTGCAAGATGTGAAAAGAATGAAATACTTCTGGAAATCAGAGACAATGGAATTGGAATCTCACCAAAAGATTTGCCAAGGATCACGGACAAAGGGTATACTGGAACTACAGGAAGAAACTATCAAAAATCAACAGGGATGGGGTTATATTTGTGTAAGAAACTTTGCAGCAAATTACAACTAAGTTTTTACATCGAATCTAAAGAAGAAGAATACACGAAAGTAACAATCGGCTTCCCAAGAAATTCTATGATTTTTTTAAATGAAGAATGATCAGACAGGAGGTTTACAATGTTTGCAGATTATCATGTACATTCACATTTTAGTGAAGACACAGATTTCCCAATGGAACTTGAAATTCAGAAAGCGATCAAATTAGGGATGGATGAATTATGTTTTACAGAACATTCAGATTATGATGTGCCAACTGTCGTTAATTGTGATTATGATGCTTATTTTGAAGAAATGGAAAAAATGAAAGATAAGTATAAAGGGCAGATCACATTAAAGACAGGAATTGAATTTGGAATTCAGACGCATACGACGAAAGCGTATGAAGAAACATTCAGACAGTATCCGTTTGATTTTGTAATCTTTTCTTGTCATCCAGTTGAAAACAAAGAATATTGGAGACAAGAGCCACAGGAAGGAAAGACACAGTTAGAATACAATCGAAGGTATTATCAGGAGATTTTGGATGTTGTTAACGTATACAAAGATTACAGCATTCTTGGTCATCTTGATGTGATCAAAAGATATGATAAGCAAGGAGAAATCGAATTTGAAAAGATTCAGGATCTGATCGAGCAGATTTTTGAAGTTGTGATCGCAGACGGAAAAGGAATTGAACTTAATACTTCAAGCCGTGCATATAAACTGAAAAGTCTAATGCCATCAAAAGAAATTCTGAAACTGTATCATGATATGGGAGGTAAGATCATTACGATTGGATCAGATGCACATAATGCAGACCGGATCGGTGACTGCGTAATGGAGTCACAGAAGATTTTAAAAGATATTGGTTTTGATGGAATTTATACTTTTGAAAAGATGAAACCAGAATTTCATAGATTTTAAGATAAATTAAAGAGGTGCCTATTGTTTTTAACAAATAGACACCTCTTTACATATTATGCTATATTTAGATTTCAAGATTATTTATCAAGTAAGATTAGTGCCATAAATACAAGATCTTCGTCTCCGATATTCTCAATGGCATGTCCGGCTCCATCACATGTGAATGTAGTATCTCCTGGATGTACTTCATATTTTGTACCATTGTCATTATAAAGTCCTTTTCCCTGAAGGATATGGTAAGCTTCGCCTTCACCTTCATGAGTGTGATATGCAAGAGCAGAACCAGGTGGTACGATGACTTTTCCGAACAGACGACTGCTATCTTTCATTTCTTTTTCTGTTAAGAATTCCATTTTCTTTAATGGGTTATCAGAACCATTTGCATCAGGAATTGTGCCAATTTTTACATCTTCATTTTTTAAAAACATGTTGAGTCCCTCCTTTATATAGTCATGTTAAGTTTAGTATAGTAGCTTTTTGATAAAATAGCAATATGACAAAATTGTAAGTTTTGTGTAAGGAAGTTCGATGGATACGAAGATGATTTACTGGTATATTATAGACAAGACAATAAGAGAAACCAAAAAGATAAGGAGATGGAAAAATGAGTTCTGTATTGAAAGTAGATAATATAGAAAAATATTATGGGAGTAAAGCGAATCTTACAAAAGCGATCGATCGTATCAGTTTTGAAGTGGAAGAGGGGGAGTATATTGGAATTATGGGGGCTTCCGGAAGTGGGAAGACGACATTATTAAATTGTATTTCAACGATCGATCAGGTGACTGCGGGAAATATTATGATCAATGGAATGGATATCACAAAATTGAAAGGAAAACATCTTTCAAGATTCAGACGAGAGGAATTAGGATTTATCTTCCAAGACTTTAATCTGTTAGATACATTGACAGCATTTGAAAACATTGCGTTGGCGCTTACGATCATGAAAATTCCTGCAAGAGAAATTGAAGACAGAGTCAGATCAATCGCAGAAAAGTTGATGATCACAGAAGTATTGAACAAATATTCATATCAAATGTCAGGAGGACAGAAGCAGAGAGTGGCAAGTGCCCGAGCGATGATTACAAATCCATCTCTGATCTTAGCGGATGAGCCAACAGGAGCTTTGGACAGCAAGGCGGCCAGAATGCTGCTTGACAGTATGGAAACGATGAATGTGGAATTAAATGCAACGATTCTGATGGTAACACATGATGCATTTACAGCCAGTTACTGTAAACGTATTTTGTTTATCAAGGATGGAAAGATTTTTAATGAATTGGTTCGAGGAAATGATTCGAGAAAACGATTTTTTGACCGTATCATTGAGGTTGTGACATTGCTTGGAGGTGACAGTACAAATGTATTCTAAGATCGCATTAAGTAATGTCAAAAAGAGTATTCGTGATTATACGATTTATTTTCTGACATTAACATTTGGAATTTGTTTGTTTTATATGTTTAATTCTGTTCAGGCACAACAGGCTGTCTTAAAGCTGAATGCAAGCCAGAAATCAATGATGCATCTAATGTCTGTGATCATTAATGGAATTTCTGTGTTTGTTGCAATTATTCTTGGATTTCTGATTGTTTATGCAAATCAGTTTCTAATGAAGCGGCGGCATAAGGAAATGGGAATCTATCTGTTGTTAGGAATGGAAAAACGACAGGTATCAAAGATTCTTCTGATAGAGACTTTATTGATCGGTGTTTTGGCATTGATTGCAGGATTGGTTTCAGGTGTGTTTTTATCACAAGGACTTGCGATGTTGACAGCAAAGATGTTTGCGGTTCAGATGAAAGAGTTTCGGTTTGTTTTCTCACAAACTGCATTTATTCAGACTATTTTGTATTTTGCAATTATTTTTATCATTGTGATGATATTTAATGGAATTACGATATCAAAATATAAACTGATCAATCTGTTGAATTCAAAAAAAAAAAATCAGAAAGCAAGATTAAAAAATCCTATATTGTCGGTTATTCTATTTTTGATATCCATTGGAATTCTTGGAGTAGCATATCATTTAATCCAAAAAAACCAGATGCTTGCTGTGGACAATGACTTTAAGATCAGCGTAATTCTTGGAGTAGCAGGAACATTTCTCTTTTTCTTTTCATTATCAGGATTCTTATTAGAACTGGCGAAAAGAAGTAAGAAATTTTATTATAATGGATTAAATATGTTTGTGTTAAGACAGATCAATTCAAAGATCACAACAACCTTTGTTTCTATGTCGATGCTTTGTCTGATGTTGTTTTTAGCAATTAGTGCGTTTGCGACCGGAAGTGGATTGGCGTCTTCAGTGAAAACAGATTTAGAAGATATGACAAAGTTTGATTACACTTTTTATGGAGTATCAGAAAAAGGATATCAGGAAGAACAGCAACAGAAATTTATGAAAAGATTAGATGCGCTTGGATTAACAATAGAAAAAGATGCAAAAGAAATTTTACCGATCACGATATATCAAAATGGTACATTTCGCAAGTGCAGATATAAAATGGAGCCATTATTAAAGGGAAGAGAAAAGTATTCAGATTATACAAAAGATTATGTGAAGAAACTTTATGAGATTCCGCTAACTTTTGCAAAACTATCTGAATATAATAAAATCCGAAAAGCAATCGGAGAAAAAGAATTAACCCTGAAATCAGATGAATATATATTAAATTGTGATTATGGCAATCTGATACCGATAATGGAAAAGGCAGCTAGTGATAAGCAAAAACTTACATTGGATGGAAAAACATATAAAATGAAATATGGATTACAAAAAGATACATATATGGTAACAGCAGCTAAAACAGATATGGGAACAGTCATTTTAAATGATAAAATCATCCAGTCATTAAAGATTGATTATTCTACATTATATTTAAACATTAATTGGAAAGGAAATGCACAGAAAGCATCAAAACATTATAATGAACATTTAAAGCAGATGATCGCAAATAGTAAGATGAAAAACTCTCCATACTCAGCAACATTTTCAAAGGAAGAAGTATATGAACAAAGTACTGGTTTAAGTACGATCATGACATACATTGCAATATATATATTGGTCTTGTATTTTTAATTACATGTGCAGCAGTACTTGCATTACAGCAATTGAGTGAAAATGCAGATAATATTGAAAAATACCAATTATTAAGTAAAATTGGAACTTCGCAAAAAATGATCAATCATGCGATCAAAGCACAGATCATCTTGTATTTGTTGTCTGCCTTTAAGTTTGGCGTTGATTCATTCTTATGTAGGAATCAAAACAGCAAAAATCCTGATATCAACGTTAGGACAGATTAATATAACAAAAGCAGCAGCGCAGTCATTGATCATTGTGATTGTTATTTATATTGGATATATGATTGCAACTTATCTAGGAAGCAAGAGTATGCTGAAAGAAAAATAGAGAAAGAAATGACAGAAGATCAAAATCTGTCATTTCTTTTTTTGAGCTATTAATAATGTTACCGGTTAATGTCTGTTTGGAAGCATTTAATTTTACAGTACCTCCTTATGTTCATTAGTATAAAAATCAAATGTGTTCAAATTATTTTGAAAACCTGAACAAACTATGAAGAATATACATGATTGAAAATGAAAGAAAATGATTGACTATGATTGAAATTGTGATATACTTAAATAAAAGCGAAAAGAGGTGATATTGTGTTAGCGCAAGAGCGATTTGAACGCATTTTAGAGATTTTAAGAGAGAAACAGTCAGTCACCGTGGTAGAACTGACAGAAAAACTGAACACCTCAGAGTCCACGATACGAAGGGATTTAACGGAATTAAACCGACAAGGTCTTTTGATCAAGGTTCATGGAGGAGCTACTGCGATCAAATCTGTGTTATCAAGAGAAGAAGAAGTTATAACCAAGTCAAAGAAACACCAGGAAGAGAAGCGAAAGATTGCAAAATATGCAGCATCTTTGATCAATAAAGAAGATATCGTGTATCTTGATGCAGGAACAACGACAGAAATGATGTTAGATTATCTCAAAGAATATGACGTTGTTTATGTGACAAATGGGATCACACATGCGAGAAAACTGATGAACGCAGGATTTAAGGTCCATTTGATCGGAGGCGAGATTAAAGCGGTAACAGAAGCATTGGTTGGAGAAGAAGCATTAGAACAGCTTGATAAATATAACTTTACTAAGGGCTTTTTCGGAACAAATGGGATTGATCTGAAGCGGGGATTTACAACGCCAGATCAGAAAGAGGCAGCAGTTAAGAAGAAAGCGATGGAACAGTGCCAGAAAACATATATTCTTTCGGATGCAAGCAAATTCAATGTGATCTCAACTATTAAATTTGCAGATTTAAAGAAGGCAGAGATCATTACAGATCATTTAGAAAACAAAGAGTTCAAAAGAATCACAAACATTGAGGAGGTATTTTCATGATTTATACAGTAACATTTAATCCAGCAATTGATTATGTAATTAAAGTAGACAACCTGACATTAGGACAGGTAAACAGGACAACAAGAGAATACATTTTCTGTGGAGGAAAAGGTATTAATGTATCTCATCTGCTTGCTAATCTTGGAGTAGATAGTGTAGGACTTGGATTTATAGCTGGATTTACAGGAGATGTTATTGAATCAGGAGCGAAAGAACTTGGATTTAAGCCAGATTTTATCAGAGTACGTGAAGGAATGACACGTATCAATGTTAAGGTAAAATCCAACGAAGAAAGCGAGATCAATGGATTAGGACCAGTTATTCATGATGATGAATTAGAGCAGATGTTTAAGAAATTAGATGAATTAGAAGATGGAGATATTTTAGTTCTTGCAGGAAGTATTCCAGCAACACTTCCATCAGATGTATATGAAAGAATCATGGGACGTTTGCAGGGAAAAGACATCCGAATCGTTGTAGATGCAACAAAAGACTTGTTGTTAAACGTATTAAAATATCATCCATTCCTGATTAAACCAAACAATCATGAATTAGGAGAAATGTTTGATGTTGTGCTAAAGACAAATGATGAGATTGTTGAGTATGCAAAGAAACTTCAGGAAAAAGGCGCAAGAAATGTGTTAGTTTCCATGGCAGGAGATGGAGCAATCCTAATCACAGAAGAAGGAGAAGTTCATATAACACCTTGTCCAAAAGGAGAAGTTAAGAACTCTGTAGGAGCTGGAGATTCCATGGTAGCAGGATTTATCACAGGATATTTAAGAAGTAATGGAGATTATAATGAAGCACTGAAGATGGGGACAGCAGCAGGAAGTGCGACTGCATTTTCAGAAGATGTTGCAACTGGCGAGAAGATTATGGAATTATATAAAACATTATAATGAAATAGCATACAATGAAAGAAAATTATGATAAAATGAACCTAAGAAATTAGGTTCATTTTTGTGCGTAATTTTATAAAAACTGGAGGACATCATGACGAAAAAAGAAGCAAGACAACAAGTAAAAGAATGGATGAAAAAATTAGACAAAAATTATATAGAAAAAGCAGATCAGTCGATTTTTGAACAGGTAAAAGAGTTAAAAGAATTTCAAGAGGCAAAAACTATTTTTTGTTATGCAAGTATGAAAAATGAAGTTGATACATGGCAGCTGATAGCATTGGCACTGAAACAGGGGAAGAATGTCGGAGTTCCATTGTGTATTGGGAAAGGAATCATGGAAGTGAGACAGATTCATGCTTTAGATGATTTTGAGGAAGGGGCATATGGAATCATGGAACCATCCAGAAGGTGTCCAATCTTATCGAAAGAGAAGATTGATATGGCGGTAATACCTTGTGTAAGTGCAGATAGAGAAGGCCGTAGACTTGGACATGGAGCAGGATTCTATGACCGTTTTTTAGATGGAGTAACATTTCCAAAGATTCTGGTATGTTATAAAGAGTTAATGATGGATCAGGTACCGACAGAGGAGCATGATATTTTGATGGATCAGGTTATTTGTGACGAATAATGAAGTAATAGAATGATCAGGTAGGAGAGATGATAGACATGAAAAAGATTTTAAAGAAAACAGCGACATTAATGATGACAGCAGTGATTGGAGTATCTATGAGTTGTCCCAAGATGATAGTTTATGCGGGACAGAGAATGCAAATGCAAGAGAGATATACGACTCCAAAAGAATGGAATTATACAGAAATCACAGCATATCAGTTTGGATCTACAGATAAATTTGAAGATTATCTTCAGACAGGTGGTACACATCTATACAATGATAAATTTCAGGAAAAGGATCATATGGTCAAAATTACGGTTGCAGATTCAGGGTATTTTACAATTGCAACACAAACAGATGGAAATAGATCGCAGAAGATAAATCTCTATGATTCAACGAAGGAGAAAGTTTTAGCTCAAACGACATCTGATGGAGATCTGGAATATGGAAGGCTTGCAAAAGCAGGTGAGGTCTTCTATCTTCAAATGCCAGAAAAAATCGATAAAATATTTGTGACAACAGGTGTGATCAAAGATGGATTTGGATCTATGAAAGCATCAGATACTTATTATGAATCAGGAACTGGAAGTACCACATATCATCCATTTTCAATTAAGAAGAGATCTGCGGTGGAATTTAACATTTCAGCGATCGATCGAAACAGTGGGATCACTTATGCACACATCGAAAAGAAAGAAAACGGACAATGGAAAAGAATCGATGATACGGTAAAGATCAAGCCAGCATCTTATGATGATGATTTTGTTCATGGATTGACTAAAGGTGAATATCGCCTGGCGATCAAAGCACCGACAATACAGTTAAATGCAGTCTCATATACAAGCAGTTCTAAAAGTAAAAAGGTAGCATATAAGAAATCAAAAGCAAAGAAGATCAAACTGGATGGACAAACATCGAATATATATACAACAGGAGAGAAAACTTCAAGATGGTATAAAATAAGTATTACATCTACAAAGAAGAAAAGAATTCTGAATCTTGGAAAGAACACGGTTTCTGGAGGATACAAGTTTACAATTTATAAAAAGGGAAAGAAAAAAGCAATTAAAACAATTAAGGTAACAGGAAATGCAAATGCGAAGACAGCGAAAATGCCAAAGAAAAAAGGAACATATTATATCAGAATCTCAAAGCTTACAAAGAAAACAAATGGAACGTATGAAATAGGGTATTATTAATCCAAATCAAAATATAAGGAGGAATTTCTATGGCAAGAAGGAAATCAAGAAAATGGGAGCAGTTCCGATAGCAGCAGGTTTAAGCATTGCAATGTGTAGCCCATCAGTATCTGCAAATGTAAGGACAAATATTAATACAGACAAGATAACACAGAAAAAGACAGCCAGATATGTTGAACCAGAAGAATGGAACAAAGAGGAATTGACTGCATATCAGTTTGATTCAGAAGTAGATATGATGAAATATCTGGTGAGCGGTGGAATGCATTTATATAATAAGAATTATAAAGGCAGTGACCGCTGGGTAAAGATTAAAGTTGCAGATCCAGGGCTGTTTATGGTTGGTGTCGTAAGTAACGATGAGACAAAAATACCAGTATATGATGCGGCAAAGAAAAGAATTATAGTAAATAATTTAAATGATGGCGGGGACAAAGAATATGTAGGTATCGTGAAAACAGGAGATGAATTTTATGTAAAACTGCCAGAGAAGATAGACAAAGTGATCATTTTAACTGGTGTGATCAAAACCGAATTTACTTCCATGGCGAATCAGAAAAGTTATTATGAACTTGGAAAAGGGACAACAACCTATCATCCATTTTCCGTAGCGAAACGCTCAAAAGTACAATTTGATATTACATCCATCGGAAAGAAACATGAAAAAGTTGGAGTATACATTGAGAAAAATGTAAATGGGACATGGAAAAAGTCGGATACAGCACAACGGTAAAACCAGATAAATATGACAGTACAGTGCTCTATGGATTAGAGGCAGGAAAATATCGTCTGGCGTTAAAAACACCGAAAGATCAGATCATTAATGTAGAATATACAAGGGATAAATCAAAGAAAAAGGCAGCTTATAAGAAATCTAAAGCGATCCATCTAAAATCAGATATTGACAGTATATATACTTCCACAGAAAAAGCAGCTCGTTGGTATAAGGTTTCTGTTTCATCTACCAAAAAGAAAAGCAGTTACGTTGTCCAAAGATTCTGTAGGCGGAGGTTTTAAATTCTGTGTTTATCAAAAGGGAAAACGATTAAAACAGTAAAAGTCACAAAGAATGATAAAGTTAAGACAGTAAAACTTCCAAAGAAAAAGGAGCATATTATGTGAAAGTTACGAAACTTACAAGCAAAACAACAGGGGCATATTATTTGGGAACATATACATATTAAGAATCACAAGGAGGGAAACAGGATGAAAAAATGAAAAGTAGGTCATTTCGTATTCTTATGGCAGCAGTCATATCAGCAGCGATGCTGTGTCCGCAGGTTAAAGTATCAGCAGCGGATGGCTTAGTATCAAAAGCAGCTACATCATATTTTCCGAGTAAAACAGTAATGAAGAAAACAGCAAGAAAAACAGAGCCGGAAGAATGGAATCAAAAAGAAATTAAAGCATACAAATTTGGAACTCTTGAAGATGCCTTATATTATGCGCTGACTGGCGGGATCAAATATTATGATCAGAATTATTTTAAAAATCCAGATCTGATCAAGCTCACTCCAGTAGAATCAGGAGCTTTAGGACTGGCAGTTGTTGGGGATAATAAACAGAAAGCAATTCTATATGATTCCAATAAAAAATGATCAAGAAATTGCCACTGTCCTATGTAAAGGCGCAGGTAAATGCAGGAGAAACTTATTATATAGAATTTCCAAAGAACTGTAAAGAAGGATTGATCACAGCTTACGTATTACAAAATGAATGTGGTGGGTTAGCAAAAACGACCTCAATATGCAAAAGGTGAAGAAAAAGAAACTTATCACACATTTAAAATGACAAAAGAGGATTTGCAGGTTTTGTTGTTGCATCCATGGTAGAAGATGGTGGAAATACAAGCTATAAAGTTCAGAAAAATGAAAAAGGAAAATGGATCACAATCGGAAGAACAAAGTCATTTAAACCAACAAACGAAGACGAAACACAGATTGCAGTAGGTTATGGACTTAGTAAAGGAAACTACCGTCTAGTATTGAAGGCTCCAAAAGAGCAGCTCAATACAATGTTGTATACGACAAAAATTATGCCAAAAAGAAAGTTGCCTATAAGAAATCCAAAGCAAAGAATCTAAATGCAACAGAGATGTATACAATGAATGAAAAAGCAGCCCGTTGGTATAAAGTATCTGTAAAATCTAGCAAAAGCAAAGTAAATTGAAAATTTTAACAGTTGCAGATCAAGGTGGATTTAAGTTTACGATCTATGAGAGAGGTAAGAAAAACCAGTTAAGACAGTAAAACATCTGCAAAACACTTAGAAAAGACAGTAAAACTTCCAAAGAAAAAGGGATGTATTATGTCAAAGTAAGCAAGCGTACTAAGAAGACAAATGGATACTATGAGATTAAGAAATAACGGTTAGAATAGAACGTCAAAAGGAATTGTCAGAAAAGATAGTTCCTTTTTCTTAATGAAAAAACTCACTTACTATTCTTGAAACAAAATTAAAAATTATAAACTATAGGTTAGGAAATACTAACCTAGAAGGATGAAATAAATGAAACTAAAAAGTTAATATGCATAGTGATGATCAGTGTTTTAGGGTACTATCATTCGCCGGATGTGCCAAGAAACAGGACGAAAAGAAGACAGAAACAAGTAGTGAAGCAAGTACACAGGAAGCAAGTGCGCAAGTTTTGCCATGGATACCTATATGAATCTGAAAGCATATGGAAAGAATGCGCAAAAGCAGTGGATGATGCTAAGAGTGAGATTGAGCGATTAGATCAGCTATGGTCAGCGGTAGATAAAACAGTGAGATCTATCAGCTGAATCAGAAGAAAAAAATGAAAATATCTGATGAGACATTAGAATTGATCGAATTTGCAAAGAAAAATCAAAAGAATCAAACGATGCTTTTGATATTTCTATCTATCCGATCGTGGAATTATGGGGATTCCCGACACAGAAATATCGTGTGCCATCGGACAGAGAAATTCAGAAACTTCTGAAAAACGTAAATAGTCAGAAAATCAAAATTAATAAGAAAACAAATGTTGTGACATTAGAGAAGAATATGAAGATTGATCTTGGAGGAATTGCTAAAGGATACACATCACAAAGAATTGCAAAATCTATAAAAAGGATGGTGTGAAAAGCGGTGTGATCAGTCTTGGTGGTAACGTACAGGCAATCGGAACAAAACAGATGGAAGCCGATGGAAAGTCGGAGTGCAGTCACCAGATGATACAGAAAGTATGATCGGTGCATATGAAGCTGCTGATGAAGCAGTCATTACATCTGGAGCATATGAAAGATACTTTGAGAAAGATGGGAAAACATATCATCATATCATTGATCCAGCAACTGGAAAACCATCCGAAAAAGATCTGAAATCAGTAACGATCATCAGCAAAAATGGTACATTATCTGATACATTGTCAACAACATTGTTTGTTATGGGAAGGATAAAGCTATTTCTTACTGGAAGGAACACAGCAAAGAATTCAATATGATCCTTGTTGATGAAAATAATAAGGTATATATTTCACAGGGAATCAAAGATCATTTTAGTTCAGATAGTGATTTTACAGTAATAAAAAATAAAACGTTAACAGATAGAAAGAGAGAAGGAAAAATAAAAATGAAGATCATTGATCAGTTAAAGAAAGTCAATCTGATTCAGTTTGTGCCTGCGATTTTGTGATCAGTCTGGTTGGAAACAGTGTTTTGGATATACGGCACCAAAGTCAGAAAAATCAAAAAATAATTCTGAAAATCAGGTAGAAGCTGCAACGACACAAGCGAAAAGAAAACAAAGAAAGCAAATGCTGGGGATATTGATCTAAGCAAGATCAAGGATGGAACTTATGAAGGACAGGCAAACGGATATCGTGGTTTGGTAAAGGTTTCAGTTACTGTAAAAGATCATAAGATCACAGCGATCAAAGTATTAAGTAATTCCGATGATGCCGCATTTTTCAATCGTGCATCAGCAGGTGTGATCAAAAATATTCTGGCAAAGCAGTCATTAAAAGTTGATGTTGTCAGTGGAGCAACTTACAGTTCAAATGGAATCATTAAGGCAGTAAAAATGCGTTAACAGGGGAAGAAGATAAATCATCTGCAAAAGCGGGCGGATCTTCTGCAAAATCTGCAGGAAGTGTTGGTACAGCGGATGAATCAGGAACATACAAAGATGGTACATTTGTTGGTACAGCCGCTGGATATCATGGTACTGTAAAAGTTTCTGTGACGATCAAAAGAATAAGATCAAATCAATTAAAATTTTGGAAAATCATGATGATGCAGCGTATTTTAACCGTGCAAAAGGTATTTTACTTCCATTGATGGTTAAGAAGCAGAGCACAAATGTAGATGCTGTCAGTGGGGCTACATTTAGTTCCAATGGTATTATCAAAGCCGTGCGTAATGCGTTAAGCAAAGCGGCCGTTAATAAATCATCTAGTGACAGCAGTTCTACATCTACAACAAAGGACACAACGAAGAAAGATACAACAGAGAAAGTATCAGGAACATACAAAGATGGTGTTTACGAAGGAACTGGAACAGGATTCAGAGGAAAGATCACTGTCAGTGTTCGTATCAAGAAGAGCAAGATCGTAGAGATCAAACTCGTGAAAAATGAGAAAGATGATGCAGCATATTTTGAACGTGCATGGTCTGAAGTGCCATTTAGTATTATCGCGGTACAATCAGCTAATACAGATAAAGTTGATGCAGTTAGTGGTGCTACATATAGTTCAAAAGGTATCATGGAAGCAGTCAGAGATGCATTAAAGAAAGCATTGGCGAAAAAGATACGGAAACTACAGTAGAAACAAATAATACGAACAATAGTACAAATGATAATAATACGAATACTGATAATTCATCTGAGGATAATACAACAATTGTACCAACAACACCGACAGATCAAACGTATACAGGAAGTGCAGTATGTGAGCCAGATGAAGATGGAGATTTTGACGCATATGATCTTACTTTAGAAGTTGTAGTTTCATCTGATGGAAAAGTAAAAGGAATCCAGAATATAAAATGGTCAGATAAAAGCATGCAATCATGGTATAAGGATGCGGAAAAAAGATAGTTCCTCAATTGATCGCAAATGGTTTGGATACTTCAAAAATTATGACGTGGTAACAGGAGCAACATGTTCAAGCAATGCATTGATCAATGCATACAAGAACGCAATTTCAAAGATTAACCAATAGGTAGAGGAACAAAAAGAGATATGAAACAATTAAAACAATATAAGCATTTCTTAATGAGACTTCTAAATCTTGTGCTGATCGTTGGAGTATGTTTTGCATATCATAATATTGCAACGATCCGAGCAGAAAAGAAGCGAAGATCGCAGCTGAGAACAGTGGTTCGGGTTCATGGAAGGACGGAACTTATGAAGGCAGCGGTCAGGGATTTGGAGGTCAGATCGTTGTGAGTGTGACCATAAAAATGGTTCCATCGATGACATTCAGATCAAAGAAGCGAAAAATGAAGATAGTGCATATTTTGATAATGCAAAAAATCATAGATACAATGAAACAAAAGCAGACAGCCGATGTTGATGTAGCCAGCGGAGCAACATACAGCTCAAAAGGTATCATTGCTGCTGTACAGAATGCTTTGAAGGAGGCGTCATAATGAATCTTAGACAAAGAGAGACTTAAGACGCCTCACTCGGCAGATCATTCAGATCATCTTTTTCCTATGGATGCCGGCATTATACACATCAGCATTTTCTGGTGTAAGGTATGTGATCGAACAGATCAGGGCAGGCAAGCCGATCGAGCAGAATGCATTTCTTGTAATGATGATCGCATTGTGTGGATTTACCATTTTGTTTGGCAGATTCTTCTGTGGATATGCCTGCGCATTTGGAACCTTGGGAGATGGAATGTATGCCTTATCCCAATGGGTTCAGAAAAAGTAAAAAAGAAGCTTCCGTGGGTATCAGAAGAAACAGGACGGAAACTTCAGAAAATGAAATATATAGTGTTATTAGTCTTAATGCTGATTTATGCATTAGGATTTACGAAAAAGTTCCACGGAACCAGTCCTTGGGAAGTATTTTCCATGTTGTACACAGGTAAGATTCCAGACGCCAGTTATTTAGCCGGATGGGTCATCTTTGTACTTATACTGGTAGGTATGTGCCTTAAAGAAAGATTTTTCTGCCAATATCTATGTCCAATGGGAGCAATCTTTGCATGGTTACCGACATTGCCGTTTTCCGTACTCGACAGAGACCGAAGCAACTGCATTCCAAAGTGCCGTGCATGTGAAATCAAGTGCCCTGTAGATTATCAGATCAAAAGGGACCAGAAGAATGCTGGGGAATGTATCCACTGTATGCAATGTATGGATGTGTGCCCGAAACAAAACATTCATCTGGGTTCAGGTAAGAAATTAAAAGGTAATGAAATCGTTATCATTCTCATTCTCCTGAAACTTGTATTGTTTATTGGGGTTTGTATTTTTGCACAAAGTTTGTAAGACAATTGACGGAATAAGAAGGTGTCCAATCCCTTATAAAGGCACCTTTTTAAAAACAACAGTTAGTAGAAACTAACTTAATGTGAAAAATTCTCAATTATGGTCAGAACATGCAAAATCAAGATAAATATACAAAGATATTTCAGTACTTATACCTTTGTATGAAGCTATTAATTTTATAACTTGAAGGAGGTTCACATGAGAAAAGGAATGTGGAAAAAGGTTTAACAGTAGCTATGGCTGCTGCAATGTTGGCAGGACCTGTAAGTGTGCCAGCAGTATTTAACAATGGCGTGGCGGTTGTTAAAGCAGATGAAACAAATAAGGGACAAGATGTCTATGTGTTGATGAATATCCCATATGCTGATTTTTATAAGGCAGAATTAAATAATACTGTAAAAGTAGATGCGACAACTTCAGCAACAAAGACAAAAACAAAAGTACATTAGCCAATGGATCTTATCATGCAGACAATACTGGAGAGCATATTTCAGGAATCACTTATCCTGTAAAGATCAAAGCAGGAACAGATCTATCTAAATTAACAAAAATTACAGACGCTTCTAAAGTTTCAATTACAGTAAATATGAAAGGAAAAGAAACAACAACAGAATATAAAGGCAAAGATGCTTTATTTGAAAGTGCAGATTATTCATATTATGAATTAGGTACAACAGCACCAGCGTACTATAAAGAATTAACTGTAAATGAAAATGGATCTTATTCTTTTGGCAAGACTACAGCAACTGAAAAAACAGTAAAAGGTGCAGCAATTGAGAAGTTTAAGACATCATCTAAGTATGGAGATTATCAATTAAATTTAAACTTTGATAAGGTTGCGGATAGTGATCAGATCAGTGGGAATACGAAAGTTCTTGCAGCAGTGATCACAACAATTGATGGAACACAATATGGATTAAGACATGTAGAAAATATCTGGAAAGGGACAGAATTTGCATGGGGAACAGGATTTACAACACAGTCTCATGGTTGCCCAATTTCTGGAGAACATTATGCATCTATGATGGGAAAAACAATTGATGCAGTAACATATTATACAGAAAATGGTGTAGTGAAATATGATATTGATGATACATATGTACCATATAAGTTTGATACAAGTGCATTTAAAGTTGAAAATGCAGATGTAACTTCCGGAAGTGCAAAAGTAACTGTGCCAACATTACCAGAAGCGTATGATGCAGAATATGCAGTAGAAGGGTTAACAAACGTCAGTGTTGAAAATGGAACATTAAAATATAATGCAACAGGTGTCAAACAGGACAGTATACATTAAATGTAACAGATAAAAGCTCAAAATATGTACCATTTAGCACAAGTTTTACTTTAACTACAGATAATGTTGTAGCAGCATATAACAATGATGTTAAAGCACCTGCATTAGTGGCAGCAAAAGATGTGCAGGCAGATGATTTTGCAAACTTTGTAAAAATATTCAGAAAGTTTCTGTGAACGGAAAAGAGTATGCAGCATCAGGAAAAGGAGCTGTAAAATTGATCAATGCAGATGGAACATTGGTGACAACAGCAGATGCATTAAAAGCAGAAGGTACATATAACATTGTTGTAACAGCGACTGGATATAATAAGACATTAGAATTTACATATACAAACAAGTCAGATACAACAGCAACAAAGCCATCAGATGCTACAGCAGCAACAAAGCCTGCAGCTACAACAACAGCAACAAAGCCAGCTGTAAAACCAGTCAAAAAGTAACAGTTAAGAAACAGACAGCAAAAGTAAAAGCAGGAAAGAAAAATTAACAGTTACATGGAAGAAAGACAAAACGTATCTGGATACCAGATTAAGATCGCAACTAAGAAAAACTTCAAAGGTGCAAAGACATACACAGTAAAATCTTACAAGACATATAAGAAAGTCATCAAGAAGTTAAAAGCAAAGAAAAATATTTTGTAAAAGTACGTGCATACAAGACAGTAGGAAAATCTAAAGTTTACGGTGCATACAGTGCAGTAAGATCTTGCAAAGTGAAATAATGAAAAAATAAATAGTAGCGTATAGTTTTTCTGAAAAATAAAAACACGAGATTGCCATAGAAGGTAGCAGTCTCGTGTTTTGTTGTTATCTAATCATAAAGTTTTAAATTATCTAAATCCAAATCATATTTATGAGGTATATCAGATCGTAATAGTGTTTTGATGGAATCTTTCTTCAAACGATTATTAATCGTAACATAAGATTTATCAAGCATTTCAGCCATTTCTCTGGCAGACAATGGTTCCAGACCAAATAAAGAATTCTGTAATAGTAAATGAAGAATTCCGTAATCCGTTTTATCTTTAAAATTAGATAATAATATTTGCTCGAAATAATGCAAACGTTCTATTTTGTCTTCCAGAGAATCGATTAATGCTTCAATGGATGCAAGAATAATTTCTAGAAAATTTGTAATAAAACCAGTTAGGTCACCACGATTATCAGTATCATTTGTATAATCAAAACTTTTATAATATTTGGAAATATTTTGTTTTATTGTTTTTGCTAAATGATAGCTAATCAGAGGCTCTAATTCCTTAGATAAAAGATAACTGCTGATAAAACGATTTGTTCTTCCGTTTCCATCATAAAATGGATGGATATATCCAAATAGATAATGAAAGACGGAGATTCGAATCAAAGGAGGAATGGATTTATTATGCAATATAAATAAAGCTTTTTCCATACAGGCAATAATTTCGGTTTCTCCAGATATTCCACGGTGAATTTTTTCATATGTGGACTGTAAACGGAAACAGATTTTCTTCGAAAAAATTCCATCTGGAAGATTCAAAGGATCATTATTTTTAATTTCTTCACTCACTAATTCATTGTAAATATTTCGAATATCAGAACAATTATGAATTGAAATTTTTCAGAATTTTTAGTAAATTATATTTTTGAACTAATCCATAAAGACGCATATTTTTTTGTGATCGATTGTGTATTTAATATATCTTGGATCTCACGTCGAGTACTATTTACGCCTTCAATTTCATTTGTAAGTTTTACTTCATCTACAAGACAAGTTTGAGTATATTGCTCCAGAGCAATCTGAGGGAGTTTTGATTTTAAATAGATTAAAGTCTGGGTAAGTTTATAGATTCTTGATGTTAAATTTAAAATTTCGGTAGTTGGGAGTGAAAAGCATGGAAAACCATGAATTTCAAAATCATAATGTAATGCCAGTTCATTTTATATCGGGAAGAATAGATAGATTCAAATTGATTTCGGTTTGTATATCGATATTTTTAAAATGTGATAATCCATAGTTGTCCTCCTTAAAAATATAAAGTGAATTTTAATAATAATAGAAGTATAACATAAAAATAAAAAATATGCTAATTTTTAATTTTTATGGATATAATACATGTAAAAAAAAAACGAGAGAAATTTTAATTTCTCTCGTTTTATGAGCAATTAATAAAATCATCGTTTCTTTTTTCGAGAAGCTAATTGATTTGCCAGATTCACGATCGTCTCGATCGGATTTGCAAGTTTACTATGATTCATAGCTTCAATATATTTATCACGATCTTCATAAACGCTGTTAACAGCATTCAATAAAGTTTCGCTTGTAACATCCTTCTCCTGAAGCACATAGCTGTATCCCTGATTCTCAAAAGATTCAGCATTTAGGATCTGGTCTCCACGGCTGGCTTCTAATCCAAGAGGAATCAGGATATTTGGCTTTCTAAGTGCAAGAAGCTCACAGATCGCATTCGCTCCAGCACGGGACACAACAACATTAGCACATGCAAAATAATGTTTTAACTCATCTTTGACATATTCAAACTGTTTGTAACCTTCTCTGCCCTCAAGGCTTTCATCTAAGTTATTACGTCCACACAGATGAATGATCTGGTATTTTTCAAGTAACGCATCAATGTTACTGCGGATCGCATTGTTGATCGCAACAGATCCAAGACTTCCACCAATAACAAGAAGTACAGGTTTTTCTTCTGTAAATCCACACAGACGAAGTCCTTCTTCACATTTTCCTGTAAATAATTCTTCACGGATCGGAGAACCTGTTAGTACAGCTTTTCCTTCAGGGAGAAGTTTTACTGTCTCAGGAAGTTGCAGCATACTTTACTTGCACTAGGAATACTTAACTTGTTTGCTAATCCTGGAGTCATATCAGATTCATGAATGATCACGGGAATATGGAGCTGTTTGGCAGCGATCACAACAGGCACAGTGACAAAACCACCTTTGGAAAATACAACATCTGGACGAAGTTTCTTTAAGATCTTCTTTGCTTCAAAAATCCTTTGATAACTCTGAATGGATCAGAGAAGTTTTGATATCAAAATAGCGGCGAAGCTTTCCAGAAGAAATTCCATAGTAAGTAACACCGATATCTTCGATCAGTTTCTTTTCCATACCTTCGTAAGAACCAATATAATAAATATTATATCCTTCATCGATCAGTTTCGGTACAAGTGCCATATTTGGTGTAACATGTCCGGCAGTTCCTCCACCGGTTAATACGATTCGTTTCATGATCTTTTCACCCCGATTAATTATTTTCTTTGTACGCGATCAGTGCTTTAGAAAGCTGGTCTGGACAAGAAGTTCCACGGAAACCACACTGAATTCCAGATAATTTGTCGATAACTTCATCAATAGGCAGTCCCTTTGCTAATGCAGCGACACCAGTTGTATTTCCCTGACATCCACCAACAAAATGGATATCTGTTAAGATTCCATTTTCTACCTCAAATTCAATTTCACTGGAACAAGTTCCTTTTGTTTTATATACCATAATTCTATTATCCTCCTGTAAATATATTTCAAAAATTCAGTATCTGGTAAAATGCCTAGATACACAACAAATTATAGTGCAAGAGAGTGTGTATTTCAAGAGATTCTTATTTGACATAAATTACGATTTCTCGTAAACTGAAATCAACATAAAAGAAAAGGAGATAACATATGATTGGTATCATTGGAGCCATGGAAGAAGAAGTCAGTCAGCTGATCGAAGCTATGGAAGAAAAAGAAAAAGTAACCTGTGCAGGTATGGATTTTATTGTGGAAAGTTAAAAGATAAAGAAGTTGTGATCGTGCAGAGTGGAATTGGTAAGGTAAATATGGCATTATGCACACAAATTCTTGCAGACCGTTTTGATGTAAAAGCTGTGATCAATACAGGTGTTGCAGGTGGACTATATAAAGACATTGAGATTGGGGACATTGTAATCTCCAAAGATGCAGTTCAGCATGATGTAGATGCAACTGTTTTGGATATAAAGTTGGGGAAATCCCTAGAATGGATACTTCTTATTTTGAGGCAGATAAAGATCTGATCGAACTTGCCAAGAAGACATGTGACGAAGTGAATCCAGATATCCACAGCTATGTTGGAAGAGTAGTCAGTGGTGATCAGTTTATTTCAGATAATAAGAAGAAACATTATCTGATCAATGAATTTGATGGATACTGTGCAGAGATGGAAGGTGCAGCGATGGCACAGGCAGCACATTTAAATCAGATTCCATTTATCATTCTTCGTGCGATCTCTGATAAAGCAGATCAGGAAGCAGCAGGAAGTTACGAAGAATTTGAAAAAGCGGCAATAAAACACATTGTTCGTCTGGTTCTTGGAATATTAGACAGAATGTAGTCTAACTTTGTAGGACGGTTTCTCTTAAGTTTCGATAGATATCCTTTTATAATCATAAGTAACATATATATGATGAAAAGGAGTGGTATCTATGGAAATGTTAAGGAAACTTTTTATGAAAGGATTTATAACAGCAATGGTGATCGCAGTTCTTACTAAGGTCATAGTTTGGGCAAATTATCATAGATTGTTAGTATCTTCAGAAGAAATGGAGAGACCAAAACGGTATTGGATCGGCACATTAAAAAGAAAATAGAAAACTATTATAACCTGCAAACGAAAGTGAATAATATCAGCTGTATTGTGGATAAATATTTTGAAGCGGACAAGATATTGGGGATAAATTCGTTTTTCCTAGAACAGATTCCAGGGTTTTGTGCAATTATCTGTGTAGGTCTTGCTGGGCGCTATTCGTGGAATAGCAATGAATGCAGATATTAATTTCTGGGAAGAAATTTGATCATTGGAGTTGTATGTGGAATTGCCATCTTTATGATGGATTATTTAACAAAAATGGATCAGATGAAGAGGAAAATAAAAATTAATCTGATTAACTATTTGGAAAATATATTACCAAATCGAATGTTGAATTATACAAAAACAAAATTATAAAGAAAATTTAGAAAATAAGAAAAAGAAGAGATAAAAAAGAAAAGAAACAGGTAGCGAATATCGAAGAGCATTGGGGAGAGATTGCAAGTTCCAGAGAATGTCAGCTGACAGATGAAGATCTGCAGATATTAAAAGATTTTATAAAAGACTTATAAAGTGAGAAATTGGATAATACATATAAGAAAAAGGGGTTGTGTAGGTGCTTTTATGAAATATCGAAGGATTTTTCAGATGATCTTAGTTTGTATAACAGGAATATTACTTAGTGGATGCAGGGGACAAATCGAAGAGCAGAAAAAGAAAAAGCAGGATACGCACCAAGATTCAACAATACAGATATACAAGACGGTGGGAAATGTTTCGCAAGGGATTGAAAGTTGGTGGTTTAAAAGAAATGAAGAACATCAGAAGCCAGAGGTTTCACAGAAAATAGATCTGTCAAAATATGATGCATATTATGTAGATCCCAAATGTACAGAAAAAGATTTATCTGACGTTTGATTGCGGATACGAAAATGGATTTACTCCAAAAATTCTGGATGTTTTGAAAAGACAGAAAGTTGTAGCAGCTTTTTGTAACAAAACCATTTATCAGAGAGGAAGCAAAGCTCGTAAAGCGTATGAAAAAGAGGGGCATATCGTAGGAAATCACACGGTACATCATAAGAGTATGCCAACATTGTCAGATCGCGACAATAAACAGGAGATCATAGATTGTGCACAGTATTGTAAAGAAGCAACAGGATATGATATGGATCTTTTATCCGGCCTCCAATGGGAGAGTATAATGAGAGAACACTAGCATTAACCAAAAGATGGGATATCGGACAATTTTCTGGAGTATGGCTTACGTGGATTTTAAGGTGGATCAACAGCCTAAAAGACTATGTGATAGAACATTTTCAAAAATATACGCATAAAGGTGCGATCCCACTCATACATAATATATCGCGATCAAACGCAGAAGCGTTGGAGACAGTGATCATAAACCTAAAAAAGAGGGATACCGATTTGAAGGATTGAAAAACTGCCGGACTATTGAAAGAAATTCGTTAGTTTGATAAAATAAGGAACGTTATAAATATTAACAGATACGCAGAATATCATTTATAATTAGGAGATACAGATGAATAAGATAGCACAATTTCATAAAGTAAGTTTTGAACAGTTCAAAGAAAGCTGGGATGATAGTTTTCCAGGAGCTTCAGAAGAAGAAATCAAAGAAATCTATGACCAGATCAAATTGCCAAAGAGAGCAACTAGAGGATCAGCAGGATATGACTTTTTAGTCCGGTTGATTTTGAATTAAAACCAGGAGAAACAATCAAGATTCCAACAGGAATCCGAGTTTTTATTGAATCTGATTGGGTATTAAATATTTTCCCAAGAAGTGGATTAGGATTTAAATTCCGTCTTCAGATGAATAATACAGTCGGTATTATTGACAGCGATTATTTTATTCTGACAATGAAGGTCACATTTTGTAAAATTAACAAATGACACCAATGAAGGTAAGACAGTTTCAGTGGCACAGGGAACTGGCATGGTACAGGGAATCTTTATGCAGTACGGAGTTACGATCGATGATGATGCAACAGAAGTCAGAAATGGTGGCTTTGGAAGTACAACAAAATAGAAAATGAATAACAGGTCAGAGTATTAATCTCTGACCTGTTGTATTTTGTATGGAGATGATGAGAATCCATACATTTGTGGAATTTATAAGAGAGAGAATCTATTATATCTGAGATATGATTCAGAGATGAGACCTGTCATCAATGAAAATCATATTCTATATACGGACGAATACAGGGTGTCCTGTTTTTGACTGCCTGTTGTTATTTTGTAATCGGTAATCCTACTGTTATTATTATGCGTTTAAAATACAATATTCACTCCCTTATATATACTAAACCGATTTTTGAAGAAAAAGGGAACCAGAAAATAAAAAATATTCTTATTCGTATTGTTTATAGGAAATCCTCTTTTTCTGAAACATAGTTCTTACTCGTTTCTTGGCTACAGCAATTCTTTTCTTAACCGCTCTTTCAGAAATATGAAACATACATGCAATCTCACTATATTTAAATCCATAGAAATAATGAAAGATTATAGTATCACGAAAATCGGGTGTTAGTGTTGAGAAAATGATCTTGAGAGAGTCAAGATAAATATAACGGATAAACAGATCTTCGGGATCAATGAGATTACGAGAAATATCGTTACCATCATCATAATCTAAAGGATAGTGAGAATTTTTATACTCATCCATAGTTAGTGTATGCATCACATTACGCTGTATAGCAAAGAGATAATAGATAATCTCGTGTTCAGGTACATGTAATGCTGTGTCAGGATGTAAAAGAATTCTTTCAAATATCTGCTGAACACCATCTTCAGCAATACTTGGATTTGACGTGTAATGAAAAGCATTACAGTATAATTTATGCGAATATTTCTGATATAAAAGTGCAACATATTCAGAAATATTCTGATTGTTTGTGGGGTGACCGTTTCCCTTCATATAAATAATCTCCATTTGTCTTGTGATTTTGTAAACGATTTCAAAAGAAAATATAAAATTATTTAGTCTTCTTCAATTACCTGAATTTCAAGAAAATCAAAATCAATATCTTCTACAAAACTGTCAGAATTAAATCTGGTTTTTGAATGATGGATAAAGTCGTTTTTATTGTGATCAAGCCAGAGAGGTTTAGAAAGATCAAATTCATAACAGATCTCTTCCAATGCCTGATATACTTTTCTAGTTCGATTCAGATCACTATCTATACAGATTACAGTGTCTTTTAACATATGATTTTCATGAAAAATCTTGCCCCACATACGAAACATAAATAAACTCCTGCCTTAATAAATTGGTAAATAGTTACTTCTTTTGACTTAGTATAGAAGTATTTTTGTTTCTTGTAAAGCAAAATAGGTATGTTATACTAAAAAAAACACTACGTTAAAAGGGAGATGGAGCATGAAAATTTTAAAACGGATTTTTATAGATGGATTGTCAGGAATGGCAATAGGATTATTTGCAACATTGATCATTGGAACGATTTTAGAACAAGCCGGAACGATCATAGGAGGAGATATAGGAAATATGATCGTTATGGTTGCATCGATTGCTAAAGTATTGACGGGAGCTGGAATTGGAATTGGGGTTGCAAGTAAATTAGGAGAATCAACACTTGTATGTGCATCTGCCGCAAGTGCGGGTATGATCGGAGCTTTTGCTTCTGGCTTATTGAATGGAAGTGTAAGTTCAAGTGGCAAAATCCTATTAAGTGGCCCAGGAGAGCCTCTTGGAGCATTTGTAGCGGCTTACATAGGAATAGAGATTGGAAGGATTTTCATTGGAAGAACAAAGCTTGATATTATTTTGACGCCATTAACAACGATCGTATGTGGTGGAATCGTGGGGTTAACGGTTGGACCATATATTTCAGATCTCATGAAACAGATCGGAGAGATGATTCGATGGGGAACAGAACAGCAGCCATTTTTGATGGGAATTGTTGTTTCTGTATTGATGGGTATGGCGTTAACTCTTCCGATCAGTTCAGCAGCACTTGGAATTATTTTGAATCTTTCTGGAATTGCCGCAGGAGCAGCAACGATTGGGTGTTGTGCACAGATGATCGGATTTGCGACGGCCAGTTTACGGGAGAATGGAATTGGAGGTCTATTGGCACAGGGAATAGGAACATCGATGTTACAGGTTCCCAATATTGTAAGAAAACCATTGATCTGGCTGCCACCGATCATTACAAGTGCCATTCTTGGTCCGATCTCTACTGTAGTTTTAAAAATGACGAATAATGCAATTGGTTCTGGTATGGGAACGGCAGGGTTTGTGGGACCAATGATGACATATAAGACGATGACAACAGGAGGAACTTCTGCAGTGACTGTTATTGTCATGATACTGGTCATGCAGATCATAGCTCCTGCATTTTTGACATATTTTATTTCGGAAGCGATGCGTAGAGCAGGATTGATCAAGGATGGGGACATGAAACTTGATATATAGAAGGGATATTAGCGGATTTTATACCATTTGTGATAAAATCCGCTAATTTTATAACGGTGTGAAGTCGAGTGTTTTGAATTACAGATTCGTTTGAAACGGAATCAGAAAAGACATTTACAATTCCAGTGATTGATAATTGTCCGATCGGTGGGAGTTGTTTTGAAACGCCTCGGCCAGGAAGCAGTGGGAGAGGGGAGAGTGTAATACATCCAACATGCTGTGCATAACCGAGACAGGAATCGACAGCGATGATGAAAGGATTTTGGCAGACAGAATAAATTTCTTTAAAAGTTTGATTGAGATTTTTAGCGTGAATAGGTTCTTTTAAAGTCCCAAAAACTGAATATTGAGGAGAAGGAAGCAATGCCTGACCAACGAGTGGTCCAAGACAGTCACCAGTCGCGCGGTCTGTACCGATACAGACAATGACGAGGGGCTGATTTTTTTTATGCTTTATTTTGAGATAATGTAGCAGATCATTTTGAAATTTCATAAGAGCATAAGGGGAATCTGGATGATAGTAAGATATTTTTTTTAACAATAGATCGTCCTCCTGATTTAAATTCTCTTTTTAGTGTATACAAAAAGAAAAGAAGTATGTAAAAAAATTTTAACGTCTCGACGTTGTTTGATAAAAATTTTTATCTCTTTATGATAAGGTTTTTGTGAAATGGAAGAAAAGGAGGTTTTTTCGTGAAAACAGAGCAGCAGTTGCCTAAAAATATCAGGCAGATTGGAAGTCCAGCAGGACACACAAAAGTATATATTGAAGATTACGTTATAACATTTTTAAATTCTTTATCCATGGACAAAAATACATATGTAAGAGGAGCAATTTTATTTGGAGAGAAAAAGCAGATTGGAAATGATCTTGTTATTTTTATAAGAGGAGCGATCGAGGGACAGAATCTGGAATTGGATCTTGATGAAACAGTATTTGATGATGAAGTATGGAGAGAGATATATCAACAGAAGGAGCGATTGTTTTCTGGTCTGGATGTCATCGGATGGGCACTTTTAAGAATGGGATTTTCGGTTCGACTCAATGATAAAATAAAAAAGACACATTTTGAAAATTTTCCAGGAGAAGGAAAAGTGTTATATATGATGGATGATCTGGAAGGAGAAGATGCATTTTATGTTTTTCGAGGAGAAGATCTCTCAAGGCAAAATGGATACTATATATATTATGAAAAAAATCCGATGATGCAGAATTATCTTGTAGAACGAAGACAAGATATAAAAGAGGTGCAGACATATGAAAAAATGATGGAGAGTCGAAGAGATGAGAAATTGATCCAGCAGTTTCGTGAAAAGATATCCAAAAAGACCAAGAGTAATCAGAGAAAAGGAAGGATTCGGAATATTTCAACGGCAGCAGCAGTTACGATCATGATGATCATGGGAGGTACGATGTATTATTATGCTGGACAAGATCAGAGTATAAATTTTAAAGAGGTTGTAAATGGTGCGGTGCATACGATGGGAAAAGGGGTGTCGGATCAAATTTCAACAAAATCACCAACAACGAGTGTAAAAATAACAAAAAGATTAGATACGGCAACACAAACTTCAACACATAAAAAGGAACAAAAAACAATACAATCCACAATAAAACAAAAACAGAAAACTCAAAAAGTAAGTTCTGGGCAATACAAGTCTTATACATATACTGTAAAAAGTGGAGAGACGTTAGTATCGATCAGTCGAAAGGTATATGGGACCCAGAAGCTTGTTCAAAGAATCAAAAAGGCAAATGCATTGTCTGACGAAAATCAGATTTACCCCGGACAGAAGTTGATCATTCCTGGAACACTTCGATGATATTTAAATTAGGAAATATGTGTAGACTGGACACATTTCATTGAATAAGGTATACTTACCTGTATTCAGAGATGATGATTGATTAGAAAATGGAAGGTATTTTATGGAACAAAAGACGAAATCAGGGTTTTCTCTTTATGTCAATTCCAATGAGAACATTCAAAATGCATTATTTCTAAGAGAAAAAAAGAAAAAATATCGTATGGGATTGATCATAGCGTTTGTGGTTGTATGTATATGTACAATATTTGCATATCGCTATCGGACATATCACAGGATGAAGGTTGTAAAAACGATCACAAAAGAGCTGACAGAATCATTTCAGTCATTTGCATATAAGAAAGGAACGATCTGTTACAGCGAAGATGGGATTTCTTTCTTAGATGGAAAAGGAAATGAAAAATGGAATAAAACATATTCCATTAAGAATCCACAGGCATCTTATTGTGGGGACTATATTGTAGTTGCATCCAAGAATGGGAATGAGATTGCGTTACTTGATTCAGATGGACAGATGAAAAAATTTAGTGTGTCTTATCCAATCGTAGATTTGGAAGTGGCAAAACAAGGTGTAATTGCTTTAATTCTTCACGGTGATAATGGAAATTATATAGAATTATATGATGCAGCACAGAAGAAACTGGTAAGTATCAAAGTCACATCTGATCAAAATGGATATCCAATGGATATTGATCTGTCATCAGATGGACAAAATCTTTTAGTCAGTTATCTTGTCGTTGATGGGATTAATGTAAAAAGCAGAGTTGCACTGTATAATTTTGGACAGGAAGGTGAAGACAGTGGAGATCAGATGATCGGTGGCTTTGATTTTAAAGATACGGTAATTCCGAAAGTGAGCTTTATGGGTGATTCTAAAGCTGTGGCAATTGGAGATGATCAGATGATTTTCTTTAAAGTAGGAAAAACAATTTCTAAAAAGCAAACGATATCATTTGATAAAGATGTGAGTAGTGTTGCGGTGAATGATGATTACGCAGCATTCGTATTTGAAGATCAGAAAAAAACAGATCAAGAAAAATATGAAGCAGTCGTATATAATAAAACAGGAAGAAAATTGATGTCACATAAATTCTCTTCAGAATATAATAAATTATTATTAGGAGAGAAAGAATTATTGTTGGCTGGAAATTATCATTGTTCAATTGTGAATTTTGCTGGACATGAAATGTATAAGAAAGACTTTAAGAAACGGATTGTCAATATTTCACCAACAGGAAAAAGACAGAAATATCTGATAACATATGAAAATAGTACAAATTTATCAGAGATATACTAGAATGGAGTACATATGGGAGAAATTATCGTAGCTGTTTTTGGAATCTATTTGATCTTGCAGATGATCATAGGTTATCGAAGAGGACTCATTAAAAGTATGTTGAATCTTGCATCATGGATTTTAACTTTTGCGATCGCTTATAAAGGCGCTGCATATTTTAAAGAAATAGTGATTCAAAATGTACCAGAAATCCAGGGAACGATTGTTACAGATCGAATTGCATATATGATTGCATATATGGGGTTGATGATCGTATGTAAAATTATTTTTTCAGTGGTAATACGTCTTGCAAATAAAGTTACAAGGGTTCCAGGTGTTGGGTTTATTAACAAGGTAGCAGGAGCAGCACTTGGATTGATCAAAGGTTCCTTGATCATTATGGTAGTTGTATTTTTTATTTCATTGATGCCACATGTTGGAATGGAATCTGAATATGCTCAGATCGTTGGCGGAAGTGAAGTTATGCAGACAATGGTGGAAACGAATCCATTAGAACAGATGATCAAACAGCAGATACAGATAGAAACGCAGAAATTATTGCAACAATAAAAAGAAGGTATTTTGCAAATGTCATTTAATGATTCATTTGCAGGATACCTTCTTTTTGAAATAATGATGAGAGTGTTAAATAATAAAAATAGAAAAAATGAAAAAAGGTGTTGACATAAAAGAAATGGCATGATATTATATTTAAGCTGTCTGTGAGAGACAGTGAGGAACATATTGTTTCAAAGGGATTTGAAAAAAATGTTTCAAAAAAGAATTAAAAAAGTTCTTGACAAGCAAGAAAGAACATGATATGATGTAAAAGTTGCTGCGGTTCTTATGAAGAACGGGTCAACAAAATAAATCAAAAAAGTTCTTGACAAGCTAAGAACGAAGTGATATAATGATAAAGCTTCTTATACGAAGCGGATCACAAAAAAAGATCTTTGACAACTGAACAATAAGACAACCT